>Ga0308189_10000046_pt1 | contig 9162 bp, 3 predicted proteins | sample ER_RNA_184_FD_200969 | JGI IMG/M metagenome (GOLD analysis project Ga0308189, IMG submission 200969) | Metatranscriptome of bulk soil microbial communities from the East River watershed near Crested Butte, Colorado, United States -... | ecosystem: Environmental > Terrestrial > Soil > Floodplain ... | reverse complement strand
TTCTTCCTTACACCATACATAATCATTACGATTATAAGTATCTATTCTCCTTTCCCCTCAAACGAGAACTTACAGTTATCGATTACCCTGATAATTCTATGTACGTTCCTTGCCTTCTCCGAACTCTCATGGATACTCCGTCTCCTCCTGATGTCTTTTTGGTCCAATCGCTCGTACCTCTCCGGTTTCGCCTTCGACTCTCTTCGTATGTCTATCTACCGCCTCACGTACGCCTCGCTCTTTCAAACGATTGCAGCGTACCAAATAACATTTCTTCTACTCCTCCAATTACTCCTCAATCCTCGCCCCGTTCACCGCTTACTTCCTCAAGTACCTCGCCGTCACCTCTGGCGTCTGCTGGACATGGAACTCAACCTCCCACCCCAGCCACTCCTCCTCCCCCCCCCCCTTCTAATTCCTCGAATGCGATCACAATGATCGCTCGCTCCGAGCCAATTTATGCTCCTACCATTAAATCTCATATTAATCGCCTTCCTCGAACTCCTTATACTTCCCAGGAGCATTTCGAGAAAGTTCAAGAAACTATCTCTGCTATGTCCTCTTCTAATCACAAAGAAGCTATGCGTTTAATCAAACACCACAATATCACCCCTTCTGAATTAAACCAGGCCGCTTTCGATGACATCAAAGTCGCTAAAGCCCTTAAGCTCAAACCTACCCTTTCCCCAGCGTTTCAACGACGCCCCATTCCCCCACCACAACCTAAAACCACCGTCGTTGATTCGACCTACCTCTCCGTCCTCGACGAGCTTCCATCTTTCGCTTATCTAGCTGCTGAAGCAGTTACCTATGGTCGTTCTCGCGAATCCATAGGCTACTCCCAACAAGAGTTCACTAAAGCTCTCAAACTCGCCTCCAAGTTCCTTAAATCCTCTATTTCCACCCAAGGAATTATTGACGAAATACGACAATCTTGGTCCGATTTCACAGAACTGTCCCAAACAGTTCGTGATTTCAAAACCTATGCCACATCTCTCACTCAAAAAATCTCGGACTCTGCATCCGTTATACTTCAATTCACCACCACCATTGCCTCATTCACCGATTTCATTATCGACGTTATTGCCATTCATCGGCTCTATACCCACGATAAACAATTCGCCATCACCTTTGCTGGCGTCAAAATCGCCACCTGGACTCTCCGCTCTGTTTCCGTCTTCTACTCCACCTCATTCTTGGTGAAGTGGGTGCTACAACTAATCCAGCCCATCTCACCAATCCGAACGCAAGGTCTAAACGACCCTCCCGACGAATACGTCGGTTCCGCTATATTCCGTCAACTTTTTCACATGTTTACTGGATATGGCGATGCCGCTATCAACATGGCTCGCTCAAAACGGATCCATGCCCTCTTCGGATCAATCAATTCCGTTGCCTCTTTCGCTAAAAACCTCGCTCCTCTCATTAAAGAAGTCATTTCTCTTCTCCTTGCTCATATCACTGGTGGAGAAATGCGCGACTTACGTCGCGACTCTCTACTTCTTCTCAAAGAAATGCAAGCCGCTATTGCTTCGCAAAACACTTCCTCTGCCCAAATCACTCTCCTTATCGATCTCGTTGCACGAATCGATTCAATCGAAGAATTCATGCTTCTTGAAGAAGCTGAATCGCTTCCCATTGAAGCAAGTTTTCTCGAAAAGGCCAATGCCACCATTAATCCTCCCAAACCCCCCTCCTTTCGCTCCATTCTTCCCACCTTCGCTCGTACCGCTGAAGCAGTGCGTCGACGACTCGACGCGCTTCAAGCCCTACTGGATGCAAACGCCACTAAGGTTGAATCACTCAATCTTTATGCCGTTAGCACTCCAGGCCTAGGTAAAAACACCTTCATTGATGCCTTCACCATTCGAGTTCACAAACTCCTTGGTGACAAAGACATCGATAAGAACCCTGTTTATATGATGCCAATCGATGCTGATTTCCACGACAATCTTCGTCCCGACGCTCATACCACTGTCGTCCTCGACGAATTCCTCAATACCACAGACCCCACCAAACTTTCCTACCAATCCGATCTCTCCCTCGCCATGACTGCTGGAACCGCCGTCCGTGCTGCACATTCAGTCGCAGAACGTAAATCCAAACATGCTTTTAAGCATGATATGTTTGTGTGTTTTACAAACATGCTCATACCTGGTTCCTCCTTCCTCAAACTCCCAATTCATGGAGCTTTCACCCGTCGCTTTTATCGCTTTCGTATGACTTGCTCCCACCCCGCTTATGACCCTCTCACTGGTCGTTGGTCTGATTCCACAGACGCCGACCTTGAAATCACCTATCTCAAATACTACATGTTCCACATCGCTGAATTTGTTATGCGTGATGGCTCCTTCATTGACGTCGGTCCCGAAATCTCGCTCACTTACGCCCAAGCCTCTGATTGGGCCGCAACCAAACTAGCCGATCGCCGTCTTGCTTTCGCTAGTCGTGCTGCTGCCCGACTCAACCCTCTTCCCTCTTCCCTCTTCACCGTTGATCAAAAGACCATAGAATCGCTCCTTCAACCTGCTTTTACTAAGTCCTCTATCATCGCTGCTAGACAACTCCTTTCCTCCTCCTCTGACGCCGAGACGTATTCATACGTCTTGGAAGTCGCCAATCGCTGGATCGCTCAATTTTATGAAGTTGTTGGTCTTACCCAATCACAACAACCTCAATACGTTCCTCCCGACCCTACTGACTCCCTCTTTAACTCATTATTCGACTTTGTCGATATTATGACTAAAATGGTCCACGACTTCCCCCGTCTTAAACCTCTCCTCCAACCTCTCTCCCTCGTTGTTCATCGCTCAATTATAATTTTCGAAGCAACGACCCACCTCCCTCAATTCAAAGATCTCGAACGATCTATCCACTCTCTCTCTAACTCCATTATCTCTCAAGGAGTTGGCGACTGGACGCTTGTCGGCTGGAACGCCGCATGCGCTCTCGCTATTGCTCTTATCCCCGCACTTGAAACATGGAGAGTCGGCCCTGCAATCCTCGCCACAGCCGCTCTAGGTGAACCTAAGTTCACTGAGCACGACCCCGTGCTTAAACCAATCCCCATTCAAGAGTATGTCAAACAACGTACTCAACCTCCTGAAACTGGTTACGTTCTCCTTGTTGACCGAGTTTATTATTCTCTCTCCTATCCCTCTTATATCCGCTTGTTCCGTTGTGGGCTCTTACACGTCCCCAAGGTTCGAGTCCATACTCTTGGAATTTTCCTTCCAATAGAGCAAGACCTCTTCACTGAGTTTGCTCTACCCCTCAATACTTTCATTTATCCCAATGACGCCATTCTCACCGAAGAAGTTCTTTCTTTTCTTGAGCACTGGTGCACTTACAAATCACGCTGTATTTATAAATCTCTTGATTCTGACCTAGAATCTATTAAATACAGAGCGTGCATTAATCGCTACAAAGCTGAATCCATCTTTCAATTTACCCACGGAACGATCCACTATTTCCGATCTGCTGCCTTCGTTGGACCTCCTCCTGAAATCCATCAACACATACATGATCGGTCAGTCTTTCAATCCGTGCAAGATTCATTCTCCTCTCTCTCTGCCCTCACCCTTCCTGCGTTCAGTTATGGCTCCACTGCCTTAATTGTCTTCGTCGCTGGCACTCTCACCAGCTTCGTCGTCAAATGGTTCGTTGGGCGCATTCTTGCGCTCTTCAACCCTGAACCCACTGAGGTCGTTATTACTTTCGAACCTCAGCCACAAACCCAAAATAAAAAGTATGAATCTGGTCAACCCATAAAGGACGCCCGCCAGTCCTACCAGATCAATATGCCTGCAGTGCGATCTATTGCCACTCAAGGCGGCTTCACTAAGTTCGTTTCCAAATCTATGGAAGCGCAACTCGCCGTCATCATGCACAATGAATTTGACGCGGTGATAGAATATACCGACCCCGAAAAATCAATCGTCCTCGTTTCCTCGAAATTCCTCATTCGATTTTACGCTGGAACGACTTTCGGTACAAACTACCACTCGCTTCATTACGCACTCACTCACCCCCTCGTCTACTCCACACTCATCATATCAAAAGGAACATGGAAGTCCCCTCCCATACCTTTCGACAAGATGAAGATTGCCTGCTTGGCTCAACCAAGTGACGCTTTCGTCCAAGATCTCGTGTTTTGCAACATTCCTCCTCGCTTTGTTAATGCACGACGTGACATCCACGATTACTTTCCTAAACGGAGTGAAATAACCGACGACTATCTTTACAACGTTAGTTTTATCACTCCAGATTATCAGTCCGACTTTGCAACTGCTTTCATTCGCCCGCTTGAAACTGGTCGCTTCGAAAAGCGCATAGTTACGTCCACGGATCTAAGAGACGGCACTCATCTCGACCTTACTGTCGTTGATGCTGTCTCATTTCCTGGGCTTTCTCACGCTGGACAATGCAACTCGCTATATGTCACTGACAATCCTAAAATCACCAAACCTTGGTTCGCCTCCCATGACGCCGGTGACAAAATGTCCGGCCGTCAATATGCCTCTCTCCTTTTCCAGGAATTGCTTCAAATTGGCCTCCAAGGCGCTGAACCCTCTCAGCTCCCTATTTCTCATCCTCTCACTACCGAGTCTATCGCGACTTGGAATGTGACTGGAAATGAGCCTGAAGCACGCTTTTGCCCCAAAACTACTTTGCCTGTGGCTATGTTGGACAAACCCTTCAATCACCACATAAACCACAAAAACGATATCGTACGTACTCCAATGTTCCCTCTCGAGAAGCCCACTAAGAGCCCAGCTTCCCAATCTGTTCAGGCATTCGCCAACATTATTGAGAAACTAAACTCTCCCGACTTCCGAGTCATCAATCCCATGTATGACATCGTTGCCTTAAAGTATCAACGTCGCTTGCTGAAAATGGTTCCGGTTACTCCGATCCACTTAAGCTTGGACCAAGTGCTTAACGGCCCCAAATCCTCCCTCCAATCCCACCCCATGCGCCGCCTCACCTCCGCTGGCTTTCTAAAACCTCTCTGTTTAGGAAAGCCAGGTAAAGCTGCGCTCATCTCTGAAGACCCGCATGGTCACAAGACCCCAACTCCCCTCCTCACTACTATTCTCGAAAACTTCTCTAAAGAAGTTGATGTTGGTGTTCCCGCCTCAATCGAACAAATCAACATCAAGATCGAATTGCGTACTAATGATCGCGTGGAAGCTGAAAATTCCCGCGGTTACTTCGCAAACGATCCTCGAGCACACATCACGTGTTCCCAAGAGTTTGGCGCGTTTTTCGCTGCCATGCAGGCCAACCCCCTCCTCTCCCGCTGCGTCATAGGCATTGAACCAGGATCTTCCTCCTGGGGCAAGCTTATTGGCTCCCTCCGTGCTGACGGTTACAATCTTGTCCAAGCTGATATTAAAGCAAACGACATCCGCGCTCACCGTTATTCTATACTTAAGGTCTTCTCTCTCATCGAAGCCTGGTATCAGAAATACGATATGCGTGACCCCGTCACGAAGGCGTACCACACTAAACGCCGCTACCACCTCACTCTCTCTGCCGTCTCTCGCTTGATTCAAGTGGGTTCATTGGTCTTCCAAAATGACCATGGCGTTGGATCTGGGCGCGACAACACGTCGCACATCGTTAGCCTGCTCCGTCATATTGACAGCATGGCAATCAACGCCCGCCTTTTATTCCAACACTATCCGGAGAGCGCAACCGAAATTCTTAACAATGACGATCTGCTCTACGCAATGTTCCCCTCGATTCACTACGGTGATGACGCTATTGGGAGTATCCATCCCCAATTCCCATTGATCAACAATATAACGAGACGTGACACCGCTAAACGCGAACACGACCTCGATTACACCACCCCTTTGAAATCAATGGATGAGTCACTTATTCCACCTTACTATCCGTGGAAAGATTTGGACTTTCTCTCAAGGAATTGTATCAAGTTACATGGTTCCTGGATGTCTCAGCTCCGTGAAGATACCATTTACAACATTATTTACTGGCGCAAAAACGACTCTGTACCTAACCCCGAAAAATGTGTACAACTTGTCGAATCTGCCCTTGTTGAATGGTTCCAATACGGTGAGACACGCTTCAACCATGAACGTACTCGCTACAATGCTGAGTTAGCACGCCTCCGCTATCCTCAGTGTTCCTTGACCTATGAGAAGGTCTATAGTGACTGGCACGCGAACTATTAAGTTCGCGCGCCGCACTGCGGCGCCTCGGCGCCGCCCACCCGGGCCCAGGACCTATTCCTGGGATATCGATCTGATATACCGCGCGCAGTAATGCGCCCCACCCGAGCAAACGAGCCCAACCCTTTAAACCTTGTAATTTAGGTTGCACTCCATCTCACCCCCCCACCGCTAGAAATTAGCGTTAGAAAAACAATGGGCGAGTAGAACTACTGATATCTACCTACTCACGATCTGGTATTGCTGAAACTTCATCCCCCACCTCATCCACCTCCACCGACCGTCTTCCCTCTGAAGACGTCCGAAGCGTCGACGGCCTTACGGCTGTCGACGAAGCCGCTGGCCTCATCGTCGCGCCTCCCGACGCAACGCAGAACCAGCTGCTCACAAACCTCGACCCTTATCACACCGAAAGTGTGTCCCAAATGTGTGAGCGATTTTATCGTGTCCTCCAATTTGATTGGACTGCAGCTCAAACTTCAAACACCTTGCTGCAGGAAATCAAGTTTCCTGACGTCATATACGCCCAACCCTATATTTACGACAAGTTCCGTGATTACATGGGGATGCGTTCCGATGTCACCTTTTACATCCGAATCACCTCCTCCGCATGGAACTATGGCGCACTTATGTGCGGCTGGGTCCCTGATTATGACTCCACATCCACCTCCGCCTTCCGGCACCAAAACGTTGTCTCCCTTTCTCAATGTAATGGTTTTTCCATGCAAGCTACCACTGGCGTGTCTCAGGAGCGCACGATCACATGGGAGGCTCCATTGCCCTTCATGCTTATCGCTGCGATTGGTTCCTCTGGCCATAAATCGAAAATTGGTTCGCTCTTTATCCGCGTTCTCAATCAACTCGAAGCTGCTGGAGGATCCACACCCGATCCTGTCACCGTTAGCGTCTACGCTAAATTCAAAAACCTCATTCTGATGGGCTATTCTCCCTCAGACAACGTTTCTTCTACTACCACTACCAGAAAAGTGGTGCTTAAGACTCAATCAAAGACCACGAAAGAAGCTAAATCTAAAAACTCATCCATCTCCGGCGTCGCCGAGGCCACCTCCACGATCAAAGGAATATTAGGATCTGTTATGGACGCAGCAGAAGTCGTGGGTTCTCTAATGGAAACATTAGGCCCACTCGCAAGTCTTGCAGCTCTTGACAAACCAACTCAGGTGATGCCACCACATCCTGTTTATACCGACTACCTTGCCACCCTCAATCATGGCAAGGGTATTGACATGGGTGTTAAGCTCGCCATCAATCCTGATGCTGTTATCAGCGTCGAAGGGGCGTGTGTTGCAAGCTTATCTCCGCAACCCTCTCTTGCGGATTTAATCATGCGCCCAACCTTTGTGAGAACCTTCAAATTCACTCCAGCCAGCGTTCAAGGAACTTGGTCCTACTGGGTTCTCAATCCTGCGAACTCTCCTAAGGTCCTAACTTCCACTGACCGTTGGCCAGATGGAGTCTGGCAACCAACCTTTATGGGTTACTACTCGCAGTTCTTCAAGCGTTGGCGTGGTTCCTTCAAAATCCTACTTGAAGTTGTTGCCTCGCCCAACACAGTCTGCGATATACGTATTGCCCATTTCCCTGAAGTGCCAAACTTCACTGCCCCTCTTGACGATTATGATGGAGACATCGTGTCGGAGCTGATCTCCATTCACGGTCCCAAAGAAATTGAACGAACCATGGGTTACGTGTCCATTCCTCATTGGCACGAGCTCGACGATGTTACTCTCGCAACCGCTGCGAATAGCATTGGTTGTTTCGGTATCACTCTTGACTCCAAGATCTCCACGATCGGTTCTGATGTTACTTCCAATATTTACGTCAACATGTATGTAGCTGCCGGCCCTGATATGTCGTTCATGCAATATCGTTCCCCCCTATTGTATCCCCAAATCGACCCTCAAGCCACAACTCTCACCACGTTGACTCCTCCAGGAAGATCTTCAATCAAAACCCAAGCTAACCTCCAAGACTCATTCACCAAACCTTTCAAAGGTATCCGTGATGTTAGTCTCAATCCCGAAGTTGGCTATATCAACGCTGATCCTGTGTGTCATATTACCGATATGGCCCATCGTTATGTGTACCGTGGTGGTCCTGCTACTTTAGAATCACCCGGCCCATGGCAATTTCAGCTTTCACCGACGTTCTATAAGGATGGTCCTGATACGTACTCTCAAAACACTATAACTGGATTCCTCGTATATCCGTTTCTCCATTGGCGTGGCGCAATGCGCGCCTGCTATGAGAACTACGACACCGACACTACTCTCTACGAGTTTTATGTCGGAACGTATGATGAAACCTCTTATCAGTATGATTCAACGTCAAATGGCAGCGTCCGGCAATACACCCGTGGTCAACCTCTCTTTTGGGAGTTGCCATGGAATGCCGGTCGCATGCATAATGACACCGTACCAACGCGTCTTGGACAAGAAGAGCCCGTAATGGCTTTGTACTCAACCACAAGCTACAACGTGCTCACCTCTGTTCCAACCCGCTCTGACTGTTCTAATTACCGAATTCTCCAATCCATTGGGGACGACTTCAGTGTTGGCTCAATCTCGGCCTGTCCCGCTATAGGCCTCAATCTCTTCTCCTCTCCTCAAGAGGACCTGGACTCTTTGAATTTGTCGTCCACGACAATGAAGAAAGTCTCACATTTCCTTTTCTCTAAAGGAAAGGTCCCTGAAAAGACCACCCCCCAATCACCAAACAAAACAACCTCTTCCAATGCTCAACCTTTTTAAGGAAGCAAAGGATGTCCCGGACCCCGCAAGGGCCTACCCGGGTGTATGGATGCCTAGTATCGATCCCGCAAGGGAAGACGAAAAGCACGTTTATTTAGTGGTGGGGACGAACAATTTAGGCGCTGCCTAACTTGCACTTGCTTTTTAATGATTGCATTTGTAAGTCTTTGTTAAAGAATTGTTTTCTTAAATCA
>Ga0308189_10000044_pt1 | contig 9205 bp, 3 predicted proteins | sample ER_RNA_184_FD_200969 | JGI IMG/M metagenome (GOLD analysis project Ga0308189, IMG submission 200969) | Metatranscriptome of bulk soil microbial communities from the East River watershed near Crested Butte, Colorado, United States -... | ecosystem: Environmental > Terrestrial > Soil > Floodplain ... | reverse complement strand
CGCTAAACACGTACACACTCCTTTGCGGTCTCCCCCTCGACTTGAAATTGGGATGTTTCCTAGCCGGAAGAAAAACAGCTAATATACTATATACCCACCTATTCGTGTATCCAGGTGTTGACGAAAGCTCATACTGGACCCCCGCACCGTACTCCTGGTGTCGTATAATAGTGAGTCGTTTTGTGAATTTTAAGAAAAATTCTCTAAGGCTGCTCCCCCTTATTAAATATAGTGAGACGATAGTAACTTCAGGTAGAAGTTTACCCGGCGCAATTAATGCTGAAGACATGTATTTCGATTGATTGTAAATGGCTACTGTACTCCTACAGCCGCTGCTCTTTTATAGAGGCCTTATTCTAGGAGCTCCCATATTTTCTGATTTCCTTTTCTATGGATTAGAAAAGCAATCCGTTACTGTAGTTCGTAATACTACACTTTAGGATACGACGTTATTGCGATAACGTACACAAGCATTTTTATGCTTCCTATCGTATGAAACTAATAATATGCGGATGTTAGTAGGGTCATATCCTGAACACTTCTGCGACCACAAATATGAATTCCTCAATAAACAAAGTAAACTACAAGAAACTCGTTGCTGACCTGCTTTTTGTCCGTGGACACCCGATGTATGATGAATGGAAAGAATGGCAAGAAATTGCTTATAATTACCACTCTCCTATGACAAAAGCTTTACAACGGAAAATTAATAAAGGAATTGCTCGAAATAATGATGAATCGATTGATACAACTATGGCTGCGATGTCAATGAGTGATGAAGTTTTCTTCGGAAAATTAGCTCATTTACATCATATATATCAGGCAAACGATGTTAACCAATATTGGCATGATCAGTTTAATAACATGAAATGTCGTATAGAACGTATAACTGGTGATTGCAATTGTTATCAAACCACTCAAGTTGATGAGTCGTGCAATTATTATAGAGAACATCTCCAAGCACATATAATCGGAATAATGTGGGCGTACTTTTCTTACAGTAACCCACCTAAAAGATGGAAGAAGTATTATACTCGCTTAGAGCGAGTTATTTTATCTTTGACCGTTAACCGACTTCGCTTTTTCACTTTGGACATGATTACAAAGCCTGATGATTATTCAGGTAAAGGAAAGAATCTATTAAGAGAAATGTATAAACGTGCATTTCTCGATGGAATTACTATTTCTCGATTTGTTGAGAAAATGGAACAAATTAAACATATTCTGCCCCGAGCACAAGGTGGCCTTACGAACCAGAGCACAAGTGAGGACATCTTCTCGGAAGAACTTATACCAACTGCCCAGAGAGTATTTGAAAAATACTCAATGGAAGAACTTTTTAAATGGACTCGAATTCGTCAACAGGGATTATTTTCCATTGATGTTAATCACAGATTTGATGATGCGGACCTTGATAAACTTAAAAACCTTATTAAGGATTCGCAAGATTCATTCTGTAGTACCATGGATGCGACAATGTCAACTGTCGCCTCTAAAATAACTGTAATATTTGTTACTGCTGGTACTGTGGCTCTTTTAACGAAATTAGCTACTGGTATTGCTAGTGACATTATATATAAGCTTTTACATTTAATTTATAGTTTAGTATTTAGAGGAGACTCTGCTAGTGCAGAAGACTCCTATAGGATAGTTAAACAACAATCTGGTGGATTGAATGGAATTTCTATTCCTTTCTTACCCACTATGATTTTAAATCATGTGATCTCAGCGCCACCCACTGTCCTTAAGACTATTTGGCGCAATAAAGAAATTGATACCATAATGAAACGACTTGGATATCTCGGTGATCCGAAGATAGATGCTGGAATTGATCGTGTATTAGTCTGGGTGAAGAGACTCTTCACCCGTGTTATGAACTGGTATTCACGTGAAATTTTAGGTGTGTCTGTCCCTGATGATATAGATAGCGATTCGCACGTTATTTCCAAGTGGAACGAAGAAGTTGACGAAGTAGTTAAAGGCTACTTTGAAGGCAACTTTGTTTGGTCTGAAACTTCATGGTCTGTTGTATATAACTTATATGCGCGTGGATTAACTTTTACGCGCTCTAAGGAATATCGTAAGCAGCATTATGATGTTTGGCGTATTGTAAATAAATTAGGTAATCTTTTAGAGAAGTTTAAGAGTCATCAGATAGCTGGTCAAACAATTCGCAACCCTCCAGTTACGATATTTATGACCGGTGATACTGGTGTAGGAAAGTCAACTATTACTTATCCTATGTCTTTTAAGATTTTACAAGGAATCTTTCAGCGAGAGAAATCTCCAATTGATCTTGCAAAGACTTGGAAAAGTATGGTGTATACCCGAAATGCGGAACAGGAATTTTGGGATGGTTATGAGAACCAACTTGTAACTGTCTTTGATGACTTTAACCAAATTTCGGATTCACCTTCGAATCCATCTCTTGAACTTTTTGAAATAATTAGAGCTAGTAATGTATTCCCATATCCTTTACATATGGCAGCGTTAGATCAAAAAGCTAACACTTGCTTTACTTCTAAGATAATTATAGTAAGCAGTAATATGGAGAAGCCAAAAACTTCTTCTTTAAATTACCCATCTGCTTTAGAGCGCCGCTTTGACGTGTGTATTCGCGTTAAACGTGCTCCTGGCAAAACAGGACGACTTCCAAAGTTTGATCCTGAAGCTTACGTATTTGAAGAATACGATATGGCAACTTCAAACACAATTGCGACCTTAACCTTCGATGAGTTAATAAGTAAATGTGTTGACAGCTATTTTGCACGGCGTGAGTTTGTGGATAGCATTGATCAGTATATTGCTGACCAGTGTGACACCACAAATGAACAGACTCTCCCTCAACAACAAGGAGGTCTTGAATTGAATGCTCTTGCAGAAGGAGAACCATCAGCTGGATTAGATCCTAATTATCGTTTTCCCGATGCAAGAAATGTGGCTGGGCGTGACGATATGTTGCAACATAGTTTGCGCATAGCTGAAACTCGACCACCTATTTATTCAAGAGCCTTTGCGGCTGCGTGTAATATGATATATACACGCAGGACAGCTCCTCCATCTCCAACAATGGAGGAACAAATTCAACAATATCGTCGAAGACATATTGTTGATGACGAGAGAAGATGGTGGTGTGATCTTCGAACGATCACATCACGTGTGCGAGCTAGATGCGTTCAGTTGCATGAAGCTTGGATACTATTTAAGACACAACACCCTTATTGGGCTAGTGCTCTGAAGATAGTTGGATGGCTTTTTGCAGGACTAATGTTCTTGAAAGCATTTACTCAAGTTGCTGGATTATTTAAGAATAAGAAAGCTAGTAAACCTATGATGAGCGAAATTGATTTTCTTAGGGACTTTGGTCCCCGTCAAAATCATACTCGTTCGGAGGGTTACACGCCCGCTATTCAAGCTAAAACCGTAAAGGTAGAAGGCTATAATAATCCAGCGGTAAAAACTGCTAAAGTTGAAAGTTACACACCAGTAGCTCAACCTAGGGCAGTGAAGGTAGAATCAGTCGCCTTTGATCCAAAGACTGGTCTCCCCGAAGCTCAGGGAGTAAAAGATCTTAATGCCACTGAGATTTTGCTTACAGTTGCAAGAAGGAATCTCTATAAGATGTATGAAACATCGACTGGAATTCCTATAGGCCACGTATTTTTCCTTCGTGGGAAAATTTGCGTAATGCCGAAACATTTTGTAGCTGGTTTACAGCAAGCATTAAGAATAAACCCGGATGCCTGTGTTTATTTCAAATCTGTTTTATTAAATAGAGCATTTGAATGTCGCATAGGCGAACTCTTGGAAACCAGAATTGATTTTCAGTCACCGGATGAGAGCAGAGGTCCGGTATATACTCGGGATTTAACAGCAATGGTTTGTAATACTTCCATTGTCCATCCTGATTCAATATCACACTTTTGTTCTCGAAATTCATTGAGTCATGTAGATTCCACTGAGGTTATTATGCCAGTAATGGTAGAAAATAACATAAGGAATTCTGATCGCGACATTGTTATGCTTCGTTTTAGACGAGGTAGAACTGCATTGACGCGTGAAGAACTCTTGAGAGTGGGCGATGACGACGGACGCGAAATTCGTTGGATTCGTGATGCATGGCGATATGAAGCTGATACTCAACCAACTGAGTGTGGAGCGCCTGTCATAGTTCGTAATACACAGATTAGTCCCGGAAAAATCTGTGGTTTCCACGTTGCCGGACTTGAAGGAACTGGAGAAGGATGGGCAACGCCCTTCTATCAAGAAGATGCTGTTGCTATCATCTCTATGTTTCCTGAAGAGAAAGGCTTCTTTCAGAGACAGCGAGCTATTTTAGGTGAATTTCCTAAGGAACAAGGGCAAGTTCCTCAGGAAGCTGAATTTATCCGTCTTGGAACGATTCAGCGACCGGTTGCCCAACCCCGACATACGGCTATCCGACCTTCTGAAAGTCATGGGCGCATTAGAGATCCGATTTCTAAACCATGCGCTTTGACTCCAGTGGAGGTTGATGGCCAGACCTTTGATCCTAGAAGTTACCGCTTGGGGCGATTAGGTAATGTTCCGCAAACGATCCCAAGGGACATTATTGAAAACTCTAAGGCTGCACTTTTAGACGAAATTTCGTCTGTATTTTCAGCTTCCAAAGATGTTGAAACTGCAAATTTGAAAGCAGTTTATTCATTTGAAGAAGCTATTATGGGTATCGATGGAGAACCGTATATTAATTCAATTAAACGTACTACTTCTCCTGGTTATCCATTTATACAGACGCAAGGCTATACCCAACGGAAGCAATTCTTTGGAGCTGATATGGATTATGATCTTTCTTCGCCGCAGTGTGAGGAATTGAGAAAGCGCGTTCGTGCTATTATTGATTCCGCTAAACGTGGTGAAGTCCTTGATCATTATTTTGTTGACACTCTAAAGGATGAAAGAAAGCCGAAACATAAAGCTCATAAGACGCGATTATTTTCTGCAGGCCCATTGGATTACCTTGTTGTTTGCAAGATGTATTTCAATGGCGTCGTTGCTTTATTACAGAAGAATCGTAATTGGAGCCATGTTTCGGTTGGAACCAACCCTTATTCTGAGGATTGGGGAGAGATTGTTAAGACCTTATTGCAGAAATCTAATAAGATGGTTGCAGGTGACTTTGAGGGTTTTGATGCGAGTCAGCATCAACTCCTTTTAGAAGCTTGCGGTGAGATTTTTGTAGAATTGGCCAAGCGACATCTCGGTGCAACAGAAGAAGATTGTAAAATTATGAGAATTTTACTTGTATCACTCTTTAATTCCTTGCACATAACTGGAGATGAAGTTTACCAATGGACACATTCTCTTCCTTCTGGTCATTACTTAACTGCTCCTATAAACTCTGTATTCGTAAATTTGGCATTTGGATGTGTATGGCAGCTTGCATTTTGCAATGTGAGCTACATATTCGCCCGCGCTTTTTGGAAAGAATGCGGAATAGTTGCATATGGTGATGATCATATCCTCGCAATTCCCCCTTCACGACTGGAAATCTTTAATCAATTCACTATCCCAAAATTTTTCAAACAGATAGGTTTATCTTATACAATGGAAGATAAGGATGCTGATGTGACCCGGCCCTTCCGAGACATCTTTGAGATTTCATATCTTAAACGAGGTTTTAGAAGAGATGAAGTGACAGGTCGATGGCTTGCGCCATTATCCCTGGATGTAATACTGGAGACGCCTATGTGGATGCATAAGTGTCCTGACCCAGTAAACCAGACTATTGAGAATTTAGATTGGGCTCTTAAAGAGCTTAGTCTTCATGATCATAAGACATGGTATACATGGGCCCCAGTAATACATGGAGAACAGGTGAGATTAGGCCACTATACAGAGTTTGTTAATCAAACAGACACACGTTTAGTGGTACTTTCACAAAACCTTGAAATGTGATCTTGTAGTCATAGGAAAATTCCTGGCTAATAATATGACAAACAGTGCTATTTCAAGAGATCCTGCTCTATTTAGAGTTACCGCCCAGGATGGGATGAGGCAGCCCCTCAATATCCAGGGCAACCAGGTAGGCAGTGAAGTTTAAGTCGACTTTACATAGCTGAAAATCAGACTTGCTATTAATAATCAAACTAGTATAAGAGATACTACCTCTGCAACGCAGGCCGAATCGGCAGAAGTAGCTCCCCAAATAACTAATTCGGCGGAAGAGCAAGTGCAAACAACAACATTTGCTGATGATTTAGGCATAATAGCTGAGCCTCTCCCAGGAGAGGTTCCGTTACCGCCTTTAGCAACTATGCAACATTCTGATGCACGTACACATTCAATAATATCATATTTAGGACGACCTCAAGTTCTGAAAACATTTCAATTTTCAGGCCAAAACCGAGGTGATATAATAGCCAATGTCAGGGTCCCTGACACACTTTTAGATCAACCAACTAAATTATATTTAGACAAACTCGATGGATTCACATCTTTTCGAGCTACAGCAGTTCTTAAATTGCAAATTAATTCTGAACCATTTCAATGTGGACGATTGATGATGTACTCTGTACCAATGCCTAATCTCGTTGGTAATAGAGGTGCATGGGTTGACAAACACGTCAGCATGGCACAAGCTCTCCATAATGTACAATTAGATATAGCTAAACAAACAGAAGTAGAAATACGTATTCCCTTTGTTTCTCCATTTAATTCGTATGATTTAATTCAAGGCAAGTATGCATGGGCAGATGTGAAAATTATGGTTTATTCTAAACTTGCTGCAATAGGTGTAACATCACTTGAATGTCTTTTATGGGGACATTTTGAGGACGTGGTACTTGGTGCTCCTACCTCAGGAAAACCATTATATTCGCCTCGTTCTTTACCTAAGCAGCAATCTGGTCGAATTCAACCATTAACTGGATCATCTCCCTTACGCAAACCTTCCGCACAAACAGTAAATACTGTAAGGGAAAAGGAAGCAACTGGATTTATATCAAAAATATCGAAAGGAGCCCAGGGCTTCTATGAAGGTATTGGAGATACCGTTCCAGCTTTGAAACCTGTTACAGATATCTTCTCGGGTTTATCCAAAGCCACAGCGAGTGGTTTGGGAGGTATAGCCTCAGGGCTATTTTCCTTACTTGGATTTTCAAAGCCAATACCGTCGCACGCAGGTGTGACGGTGCTTTCTCGTCCTGCACAGTATTTTACAAATATTAATGGTAATGATCATTCTCATGTACTTTCTCTCGATGTTCTAAATTCTATAGATGAGTATCCTGCTTTAGGCGGAACAAATCTTTCAGAAACCAGTTTGGATTATCTCAAGAAAATACCTCAATATATTACAAATTTCTGTTATGGCAAGGATTCGAAATATGGAACACCTCTTGCAGCGTGGTTCGTATCTCCGATGAATGTTATTCCAATGACTTCTACTTTAACAATAAATAAAGGTACAGATCAAACAGCTTTTCAACCAACAGTATTAAATTACATTTCAAGTGTATTTGAGTACTGGAGTGGATCATTAGTTTACACAATTCGTTTTGTTAAGACTGATTACCACTCTGGGAGAGTTGAAATTTCTTTTCATCCCTTTGTTTTCGGACCAATTGATTCTAAAAGATTAGATTATGTATATAGGTTAGTTGTAGATTTAAGAGAAAATTCAGAAGTAAGTTTTGTTGTACCCTTTATTTCTCCACAACCCTGGAAGAAGATCAGAGACCATTATAACCCTACACAACAAGGAAAACCTAGCCCTGCTCCTTTAATAGTAGATCCGTCTACAGAAAAATATGAAGGTAATTATGAACCATATACAACAGGTCAAATTTATATCAGAGCTTTAACACCCCTTGTTTGTGCATCCGCTATCATAGCTCCTACAATAGAATGTCTTATTGAGTGTAGAGCTGGAGATGATTTCAGATTGCAATGTCCAGATAAAAACCTGTACTTGCCAATGGCGTTTTTAACAACTACTAAGCAAGCTTCAGGCGGTCGTCTGGCTAAACAGCAATCTGGTGTGGTAGCACTTCCTGGTACTCAGGAAACGCGAACAGGTAGCATTGAGGGTTTCATGCCTCCAAGCATAACTGGAAATGATGCTGATATCCACACTGATGATACACAACGCTTTTGTGCCGGTGAGTTGTTTCAGGATTATCTCTCTCTTACTCGTCGTTTTATGTATTGTGAAAATCCGGAAGTTGATGGAGGCAGTGTTCTTTACAGGGATGCAATGTATTACGTACGTGCACCTTTTGTTGACATTGTCGAAATGACTGGTACAGGAATTAAGCAATTGAGATTTGATAGAGCCCCTACCCCCCTAAATTACGTTAGTTCAATGTACGCCTTTTATAGAGGAGGCTTTAGAATTAAGACATATAGTCATAACCCTAATTTAGATTTAACTACAGTACAAATTTTCCCAGCAATAGGAAATGAGTACTTGTCGAAAGCAATCTCTCAATTCAATTATATGGGAGCTTGCGCATATGAACAAACAGTGCAGAAGAGATTCGGCGAATTTCAAATTCCGTATTATTCACCAACACTCTTAACGGCTTTTTGGCCTCAGAGAGTAGATACGGAAGAAAGTTCACAGTTTAGTCAACCGACTATTAAAGTCGCTATCTCTGCCACTAATATGACGAAAGACGATGTATATATAGCATCAGCCGCGGCTGATGATTTTACCCTCCACACTTTTATAGGAATACCGCCAGTATTACCAAATACTTTGGTTTCCTCTTTTGCAAGTGGTGGAGCGGGAGTCTATCTCATAAATAATGCTGCACTATCTGTAAATCCAAAGATGCCTTTAGATCTTTCAGGCATTGATAAGGATCCAAAAGGTTCAGGCACTTTCCTTCAGATTAGTGACTTCTCATTAGCAGATGTCACGAAACCATGTTGGAATCCACCATCGCTTGAAACAATTGTATAGGATTTACAAAGTTTGTTGGACCGCGAAAGCAAGCAGCACGCGCGGCCCCTAGATATAACTAACTTTAACCAATCGCGTAGTAAGGAGTCGTTACGGCCCATATGGCCCTCTCCTAGCTTGATAGATTAGTCATCTAGTTAAGTCATATCCGGAGCAAGGATTTTTGCCCCAGAAGGTTCACCTTCACTCACTTTGAGTGTTGGCGTCACAGTCCCCTTCTGGGGCTGTCCTTCTGTGGATTTTGTACTTGCAAAGGAT
>Ga0308189_10000043_pt1 | contig 9238 bp, 3 predicted proteins | sample ER_RNA_184_FD_200969 | JGI IMG/M metagenome (GOLD analysis project Ga0308189, IMG submission 200969) | Metatranscriptome of bulk soil microbial communities from the East River watershed near Crested Butte, Colorado, United States -... | ecosystem: Environmental > Terrestrial > Soil > Floodplain ... | reverse complement strand
CGTATACCTTGTTACAATTCACATCTACGTACCCCACCTGGTTACATCACTTCATCGACCATGCCTTCCGACTCAGATAAATCTGCCAAAACTAACAAGAAGGAGGATACTGGGAAAAGAATCAGCGATGCGGCGGGCACTCCTTTCTTGACTTCCTGGGGGCAGCAAGGGTCAAACATCCTTGATCAGATAGCGGGAGAACAAGAGCAAGGTTCAGGAGATGAGTCCTCAGATGGGGGTAGTCGTCTCGGACATCCGGCAAGCGAGCAGACTTATCTCCTCACAACTGCTGACAAGGAAAACGTCTACCAGCACATTCTCAAGAAGCTCGGCCAAGGAACGAACTCTATTGGACAGTACATCAAAGATACGGTTGCTGCACATCTCCAGCTTCTGATCGACAGGATCTCCAACCTGGAGAAGCAGCCGCGCTCTTCGGGATTGACTCAGGCTCAATTGGGAGAATGGGACAAATTGAAAGAAGCCTACGAGCGAACCCTCGTCGAAAGAAACGATTTCGCAAACAGAATCAAGGCGATTGAAGATGAGAGAGAACGAGATCGCTCTGAGCTAGTCAAGATCATGACAGCCGCCGAAGACTTGATACACAAACATTATGCAACTCAAGAGACTGACCTTTTGGCCGAGCAGATTGTTGCCGCAAAGCTCGAGCTGAAAGATTTAAGCGAACAACTCGCCGAAGCCCGGAAGAATGCTCCTCCTCCTCCTCCTAGTACTGCGACAACTGCTTCTGTCCTTCCTGTGGCGACCAAGTCCGCGTCAGGTATGAGAAATGCGAACACGCGCAAACTTTGAACAACAAGTTTCAAATGAAACCGTTAGCGGTTTGTGATTTAAGAAAACTTAGGACAGAACAATTCATTTTTCCTACACACTTCAAAGACTAAACCTATCACTTTTCCTCGATTCTACCTTCCAATTCAATGGCTACCATCGGCAACAACGCGACTCAGGTTCATCGTGATCCGACTCATCTGCTCGAGTACTCGGATTTCAATCGTCCTGAACTGTATTCTCGAGGCTCTGCAAGCCGATCGAAGATTCCGGCGCGACTTCCTGCAGTCACCAGCGATAAGGCGGGAACTTTCTACTCGCCTTCGGGAAAACTCACTCTGCTGCGTGCAATTATCGCAGCTCTCCCCACCGAGGCTGACCAAGAGAACATTGTCGCATTAGTCGCATCGGCGGTCCAGATATGCACGAACAACAATGTGAACATGCTGGGCTTGAACGCAACCCCTCGCACTGTTAAAGTCCTCACTGATGCTGGAGATGCGATCAATTACGAAAGGATCGTGGATGCTGCTGCGACTCCACCTGTCGACGAAAACCGATTCGTCATCTCGTCCGACATTTGGGTCGCGCAAGTTGACCTCGAGAAACTCTTCGACTCCGGAGAACATGAGCTTTATGCGTACATCGGAATCCTCATGATTGCCGCAGTGAAGGAGCCCACCACTGAGAATCATACCTCCTTCACCACCAATCGAATCCGAGCTCTTCAGTCCCGCACTGATGAGAAACTCATCATCTTCGAGGGCGGCACTGACTGGACTAGCTTAGGTACTCTCCGCAGAGTGCACAAGGCTTTCAACGCCTACGGAAATCGACGAACTCACCTAGTCTTAGCGACAGCGAGATTGCAATCTCAGAGGATGGAAGGTCCGTCCGGAACATTCTTTATGAATTTCAAACTCCTGGAAGATTATGGATTCGGGCAATTGACCTTAATCAAATTGGCGTTGGCGGCGGGAGACTGGGTCAGGGATGAGTTTCCTGAGATGAGAGCTGAAAGATTAGCATGGATGGGGGCAGTCCGCAGTATCATGGCGGCCCCTGAGACCGACCGTCCTTTCCTGAAAGCGGCGTACGGAGACCAATTTGTACCCGCCGAGCCTGGAAGCATGAATATGCTATTGGGACTCTCGAAGGAGATTATGGCACGTTTCGATCCTAGATGGAGAAGGTTCGGAGGAGGAAGATTGACTGACTCTCAGGTCGGTAAGGTCAATCAGTATCTTGGTGAGATGTCCGTTCATGTCGACGCGATTGCTGAGACCCACGCGTAAATAGATACGAGATATCGCTAAATCCTGAGGGAAGGTAGAAGAGAGGGATTTGTTATAATTTAAGAAAACCTAGGACAGAAAATACATCATGGATATCAACGAACTTCCAATCAGAGTCAACTTCACTCAATCAATCAAGAAGTACACCTCTCTGGGAGAAAGACCTGCCTCACACGCACAGGTCCTTCGTGCACTGCTCTTCACATCCTTTTCCAATCCCGGGGTCGTATCTGACATCGAATCTGCGAAAAGCTTGTATGCATTCATTTGCTCACTTGCTTGTCAGTCTCCTGTTCTGCTATTCTTCGAGACGGATCTTCGGCAGGCAGAATATCAGGGATTACTGTCATGCAGAGAAGGACGAAAGTATTCTGTCGAACTTGCAGAAGATCATCGAATCGTAATACTTCCTCTCGACGCACCGTTTGGAATGGACTGCTGCCACGCTTCCTCATTGGTTCTGAGAGCAATTCTCGGCGAGGTCTCCATTCTAGCGAGAAATGATGGACTTGAAAGAGAGATTCTAGAAGGGCCTGCGTCGAAAACTGAATGGATTGTTAGTGGAGTGAAGGATCTCTGCCTGATGCTCAATTTCCATTTGCCCGGAAAAGATAACTCTCAGAAATGCAAGATATGGGAAACTGTCTGTCGACACATCTCCGGAAGTAAGGTGATCACCTCCTTGCCGTATCGTATTGCGCATTTCTTGCGTATGAAAATGCGCCCGGATGGTGATTCGATAATTCTCGAATATGTTCAGAGAGGAATGACTCGGGGCTGCTTGGACGGAACTCCATATGAACGTTATGAAGAAGTGCTCTACTTCACCCCTAAGCGGTCATGCGCACTTTATATTGCCACGCTTCATCTCCTTCTCTAAGGGACTAGCGTACCGTCGTCAGCTGATTTATAAAAACCTAGGACAGAAATTTTTATTCTCCTTACCTTCGACCTGCAACACTCGCACAGATCTCTCATCAATCTTCTCAAATAAGCAATGGCATCTTTCTTAGAAGGAATTGATACAACAGGCATCGACTTTGGAGCCGAACGAGACTTTTTTGACGACGAAGCAAGAGGCAACTCACGTGTGAGGAAAGTCGCAGAAAAACATCTCAATTCTCCCATCACTGTTACCTTATTGGAACGAATAATTGAATATTCTCATTCTGTCAAACTCAACTTCAAGAAATGGCCCAGCGCAGAAGGAGCAATCAACGCATTCTATCGCGAGTATCCGGATAAAGATTTCTCGTCTATTCGATCTCATCTGAAACATTGGGCTCTCATTATACCCAATACAGTACGTATTGCAGGAGCATCCGACTACCCGGCTCTCTTTCGAAAATTTAAGAAGGAAAGTGCTCTCCAAGAGGGATTGAAGCGAGCCACGGCTACCTTTAAACCCCAACTAGAAGCATACCTATCGTGGATTTCGGGAGCGATGAATCAGGAAGAACTCCAGCGGGCTCGAGCTGACCTGACCAATCATAAATTATCCGCAGAGACAATTTTCTGGGACACCCAGTATAATGGATGGTCGAGTATTGTCAACTCAATGAGATCAAGCGGGAATGATCGTCGAGAGCGTGAGATCGGATCAACCAAGATTAAATACACAAGAGATGTCTTGATGATGAACGGTAGTCTTCTATTTACGTATAATCAAATCCAGTTACTCCAAGATGTCTGTCTCGCTCGCAGAAACGTCATGCTAGGAATTGACTTACGCATAACTCGAGGGACGTCACCTCAATTAAGGGATCATATCTTATCATTACTCTCGTGGCAAGAAGATTGCTTATTGAAATATGGTAACGCCGGCTACGAACTTGTCAAAGCACCTGAGGGCTACATTAAGACTCATCTAACTAAGATAACGGATGGTGATATTCTTTATCCCTCGGCATGCACTAGAATGCTCGTGAAGTTGAGAGGGAAAGAAATCCTAATGAGCCTCGACGGTGATTCCCCATTAATTCGTCGACTGGAGAAATTAATATCTCCGATTACAAATATTCCTGATCTTGCCGAATTGTTCGGTCTCATCAAGCTGAGCGGTCATCCAACTGTATGGGCTGACAAGTCTGCAAAATCGGCTCGGGTGCACGGAACCAGCGCTGACACGTCTAGCCCTCTCGAAGTTGTACGACTACTAAGAACCGTTAAACACATGATTCTCTCGGGATATATTGACAAGAAAAATGACTGGCCACCCTTCATTGCACCTCCCGTACATGGTACGAAACTCCATATCCTCTGGTCTAGACGCGTCACTTCACTAGATATGAGTATGTACGACCTATCGGAATTAGATGAAGTAAGATTGTCGAAATTAGTATCCTTCGATTATTCTGATGACTACCTTAAATTCTTAGATGACAAAGCGATCAATCCGGGTGCACGTCTTGGAGGAACATTTTGGTTCTCAGGTGATGAGAAACCAAGACGCAGGTTAATGGAAGAGATTTTTTATCGAGATACCTTTAAGATTCGAGATGTATGTAAGTTATTCCAGGAGAATAAGGTTCCCGCGGATTGGAAGTACATTGAATTAACTCAGAAAGAGAGAGAACTTAAATGCGAGGCTAGGTGTTTCTGTAAACTACCATTTGACGTGAGATGTTTCTTCACATTAACGGAATATAATCTCGGAGAGGGTGTCATGAAGCAATTCTTCCCTCAACAGACTATGACAGACTCAGAATCATCCACGAGAGAAAAATTATTCCGCTCAGCCCATCTCACCTCTAAAGACGATGGACCTATCATCGATGAGATCGACTTGACCCGCTGGAACCTTCAGTGGCGCCCCTTGGTAGTAGAAGGCGTCGGAAGAATCATGAATGATGTTTATGGTGAACCTGGAATGTTTGATAAAGCGCATCGTTTCTTCCGCGAGAGCACTGTCATAATCACTGATAAACACTCTCTTCCTGATGGCGCTCGACCTGATCTACCAGTGTCTGAATGGCCGGAGTCAGATTTATTGTGGAGAAATCATCTAGGAGGATTTGAGGGAATCCAACAAAAACTCTGGACAATCGCCACTTTAGCGATGATCTACTCTGCATTGGACCGAGTATACAGACGTACGAGCGTGCGTGTTGGATTCACCCTTACAGGTCAAGGAGATAACCAAGTTTTAACATTATTCTTCCCGAAAGGCGCCAATAAAGCCGATTTACTTGATCAGATATTATACAACATTGAGTACGTGTGCAAAGGTGTGAATCAAATAGTAAAACCCGACGAGTGTATCGACTCTTCTACAGTATTGACCTATTCAAAGACTCTATTCGTACGGGGGGTACATTATCCTTATGTGCTAAAGTTTATCTCTCGCGCATTCAGAGAAGAAGACCTAGATGTTCCGTCGATTACCAAGGAAATATCATCTCTAATGAGTACGAGCATGGCGAACAGTGCACATATGAGACATGGGATATTATCTGTGTTGTTCGGTCTTGTGCTTTGTCACAACTCAGTGTACGAGATGAGAGATGATCCTTGCATCTCTCCTGCAATGAGAAATCGAATGAGGGGTTTGATTAAAGATGTTGAGTTTGCAAAATTCTTCTTCTCAGTTCCAGGCTCGTTAGGTGGTCTTCCCATTCAAACTTGGGGACGTACGTTAATACGAGGAGAGACAGACGATCTTTCGTGGGACGTAGCAGCCGCCGTTCGGACATGTGAATATTATCCTTTACTAGCTGCCGATTTATGGTTACTTTCGAACGGCGAATTCTCAAAAAGGGTAAATGTTAAGATGTTATTTGAAGACCCTCACTCTATTCCGGTAGATAGGCCGACTGATGAGACCAGATTAATCGAAGAGGCCGTTATAGCAGGTATGAATGGTGCATGTCGGAATATAGATATTCGCTCATTGTTTTCATTACATGTACAAGAGGAATACGATGTATTAAGTAAAGTCATGACAGAAGTGCGACCTCTCTATCCTTCAATAATGGCTGATATCCTAGAGGCAACACCTCGAGGGTTGCAGAAACGCATTATCGGAAAATTCGTAAAAACACGCACAGTAGTCGGCATGTTCCCCGAGGCATCCTCCTTTGTGACAGAAATTGATATCGCTAGCAGACGATTCATTACATATATGTACGAGCGATATTTGAAATGCAAGAAAATCGGAGCACGCCGTCAGAAGTGGTCAGCGTATAGTTTAACCGAACAGTTACGAGGACTATGGTTTCGCTCCGATAAATTACCTCGAGGTGAGGTTGGGAATATAGTAGGTATGTCGGTATACACACCGTTAGAATGGAAATTAAGTCGTGACGTCTTAACCGAACCGAACATATCTGTAATTTCTGAGAGCAATTGGTGCTCTCTAAACACGTCGGTTGGCCCTTTTCCTCCGAATTACGGTACAAAGACACGACAAAAACGCGACGAAAGAGGATTCCGGATAGTAGTCTCAGATAACACCACCCGAGACCTGAAGAAATTAGCATTACTCTCCTCACAACTTCAGACCTCTGGACATCTACACGATGTAATATCAAACATTGTGTCATCGAGAAGTCCATGGACACTAGACGAGATTTCCTCTGTCTTTCCCGCGGTGTTTGGAGGTACTGCGGCACATCGACATGATAATCTTAATACAAAACCTATGGGATTAAATACTAGTTTATCTGTGCCGTCTCATTTGATTTACTCGACAGATAAATCAGGCCAACTATCTCTAGGGACATTAGACTACCCTGTTGTATTCCAAGAATATTTCTTATCGCTAGCCTGTTTAGCCTCATCTTTCGCCGAATGGGTGAATCCAGCGCCGGTCGCGCTATCATTCAGATTATCAGATACTATGGAGCCCATTGATGATATTCCGCCTGTGCTTCCTAGCCCTGCATTAATCCAACCGACACGCCTCAACTCAATTCTCGCCTATGTCGACACGTTGTATGTTGTGGATGTAGGAAATAAGATTCCTGATCATATCCTCCCTCGCATAGACCCTAGATCGCAAGGAGTGTCCGCAGAATCAGTCATCTTCTCGTATTTTATGCACATGATGACCCGGGAAAGCAACACTAAGAAGGTACAAAATTCTAGAGAAGGAATACATGTTCCACGGTCTGAGATGGATATTTCTGAAGCGATTGGGGTCGGCCCGCATGCGTTAATATCCGGTGCAGCAGCTTTCGTCGCCTGCGAGGTAGCGTATAGATTGATGGTAGGACGAGAAGAGCAATTTTCGTATGATCTTGTAGATACTCTACTTTTCAGAGTGGCAAACCTAGTATCGCATACATTTGTACGCACTCTCCTACATGATAGGTTGATGAAAGAAAAATACGTAATATCTCTCGCAGCTGTCCTCCAACCTGGGGCGACCGGAGTATACGACTTGAACTTGCATGTAGTAGGAAGCGTCGTCAAGAAGGCTCGCTATATTCTCCGTTCGGATACAGCAATCTGTTCGTTTCGACCTCTAGGGTTCATGGATGACGAGATGCATATTCTTAACTTGTTACGCCGAGTAGCAGCGATCATATCTCTTCGATGTTCATTGAAGAAAAGCGCTGATAGGATGTATACTTCCGCACATAGAGGATGGGTGTTAGGAAACTTCCGACGGGCTGCAACCCCTTTATCAGTCAGACAGGTAGGAATCTCCACGGAAGTGATGATGGCATCTTTGATTGAACTCCTATCCGTAGAAGACAGAAGAATTCAAGAAGTGAAAGATGAGTTTATTCCTTACTTGAAGTCCTTCTCGATATCCACAGTTTCCGCAGAACTGTGCTTCCGACATTTCCGCGGGAGGGATCGCCGTCCGATAACTTCCTCGCCGCAACCGATAACACTGTATACTGCGGGGGGGCAGGTCAAATTTATGAAGTCTGATCAGATACATGGGTATCTCGAACCGCCTCAACCAATTAGGATGTCAACAGTTCAGAAAAATCTAAGAATCTTCTCGGAATCTAGTATGCGACCTTACGGAAGATACTCAAGTGTATTATCTCTATGGCTTCCTCTCCTTCAACGTCTCGATATCGAAGGGATGTCGTGTGTGTGTGTTGGGATTGGACGAGGTGGATCAGCCGCAGCGGCAATTCTACAAGGTATGACTGTGTTAGGAATTGAACGGAATGAGGATATTCCGAAGATTTCTCACAGATACACTGATTATAAGCCTGCTGAAGTAATCCAGGTTAGCGGCGCTGACCATTTCTCTTTCTTACCAGAGGTATTCTCGCAAAATCTCGACTGGACGAAGCGAGAAACTCAAGAATTAGCTCTCGGAAAAGCGGAGTTGGTTATAATTGATATCCAAACCGAAGACTCATTAACATCATTAATTCCCACTGAATTTGATGAAGATACAGTCTTCATGATCAGAGTCTTGTACACTCCAGAGAGACTTAGATATGAATTATCGACTCTAACGATTACTTCCAAGGTGTATCACGTCGGCGCTTTCTTTAAATCGAATCAGATAACACAATTCGTCATCACCTTTGATCACCCCGGACGCATGATATGGGCGGAGGGAAATTTCCGAAATACTATGGTTAATTCTCCCACCCGTCTATCTTTCTCTCGTGTTCCGCCCACGGAGTATGATATTCTAGAAGATCTTCTTATCGATTCTGGATTCGATCTTCCGGATCATAGTTTACTTTCATTGAGGACATTGGCTGTTGAATTGAAGCGATCGACATTAGCAACGCCTAAGGAAGACCCAGCTCGGTATCGCAGGCGATATCTAACACAAGCTGTACTTGAAGAGCTGGTCATGCTCAAGATGTCAACTGCGGAGGAGTACATGGTGCATCTCGAGAGCTGGCTGGACCATGAAATAGCGCCGTTCTTAGCTCGACACATTGGGAGGTACGTCGCGAGACACGCGGAACCCGAAGAGTATATCAAGATCTGTGAGCGGAGAATTGATAAGCTAGGGGATAGAAACGAGGTCCCAGTCCGAACCACTGAAAATGAGAATAGGAGATCCTGTTTAGTTGGTTAAATGTATTACAGGACTTTCAACTCAAGTTAATCTTCCCGGGTGTACTGCTTAAAGAAAAAATTAAAAATGAAACGTATATCCTATTTAACAAAACTTATGCCACTTTGCATGTTCTTATTTAGAAGGTGTGTCTTGATTAAGG
>Ga0308189_10000041_pt1 | contig 9349 bp, 1 predicted proteins | sample ER_RNA_184_FD_200969 | JGI IMG/M metagenome (GOLD analysis project Ga0308189, IMG submission 200969) | Metatranscriptome of bulk soil microbial communities from the East River watershed near Crested Butte, Colorado, United States -... | ecosystem: Environmental > Terrestrial > Soil > Floodplain ... | reverse complement strand
GCTCGTCCTTTCTCTTACTGACCACCATGTCTTTTATCCTCCAAGCTCTTTGCCTTTCGCCGACCCTGTAGTTTTACTACAAGAGACGTTCTCCTCTCTTTATGGACACCCCTCCGCTCGTTCGATCCCAGTCCGCTTGCTCTGCAACGCCTTTTCGCTCAAACTCAATGCAGTCACAAACACGTGCACCGATGAGTGGTGGAGCTGACATTCAGCTTGAAACTAGCCCTTTCGGCCATGTTTCTTCTGAGCATGTCTTACCCATCCAAGGATCCGACGTATCCGCCCTACTGTCTTCACCTTCTGCCCAATCTCTCGCTGGAGCTGCATCTCCAATTAAACCAACTTTGTCCACCGCGACTTCTCTCGCCGGACCCCCATCTAACGGACTCGCTCTTCTTTCATTTGCTGCAACTCATCCTGATTTGCCTACCCTTCAAATGAAACACAAACACAACAAGTCTCTTCGTACTTCATCTCTTGTTGGAAAATATACTCTTGTAACCGACCATCATGTCGTTTGCCCTGCTGTTCCTACTTTCCTTCAGGGAGTCACTCGCCCTCCTGTTTTGACTCCTGTTCTTTCTTCAAAGTTCATTGAAAATTCCTCCAAACCTTATGTTCCGCGCACTGCTGAATATCCTGTCTATCCCAAGACTTCCAATGATCTTCCTCGAGTCAACAATCCTGCCATTACTACTTCTGATCGTGCTCGAAATGCCCTCGCCTTCCGTGCTTCCGCTACTGACCCTCTTGTCATTCCCGGAAGCCTTATTGAACCTTTCAATTTCGATTCTGCTCCCTCTATTGAATCTCGAAAACGTATCAATGAAATTGCCCTCACTATGTATGAACAAACCCGCCGTCTCACTCTTCGCGCTCTCGGTCTGCCTGTTTGGTATCATCATTATGTTCAATTATACAAAAAACTTCCTCGTCCTCTTGACAAGCGTTATGCTTTGTATGACAACATTACTGTTGACACCAAATTCTCTGATGACGCCGTTCAAGACCTCTATTACTTAGTTGTAATGAAGCGTTCTTTCCCTCACCTCACCCTCAATCTCAACGAATCTCGTGCCCTCACTGCAGCCCCTCTTCCCGCTGCGCAAGGATTCGAGGTTCCTGATTTCCTCAACCCCTGGAACTACATCCAACACCAACCTTCTACTGCCGATGCTGGTTCCAGACATCACCCTGATGCCATTCCCTCCGACACCGGAGCCGGAGTTTCCTTTATTGACGGTCGACCTACCGTCCCTGAAACCATCGAAAACTTCCCCCCCAATGGATTTAACAAATCTTCCAACCAGAAACCCAAAACCTCCACTGGTTCTTGGCTCCCCGCACTCAATATCAATCTTGATGTGGGCCCCAAGGCTGCAGCTTACTCGGATAAGCTCATGGAAGAAATGACTGCTCTCAAGTCTTTTGTTACCTCTTTTGTTACCCCCATGGTTCAAGATGTGGATGCCATCATCCCTATCGTCGAATACATCATTTCTATCGTCACTCGACTCATTGTTTTTGTCAGATCTGATGCTTTCAATCGATCTGCTCTCCTTGTTGGCCTTGCTGCCGACTTTGGACTTTTCTCAAAAACTTTTGCTCTTCGTGACCAAGTTGTTGAAGTGCTTACACACTTTGCAGCTTGTATTTTTCAATTTGTCGTTGATCGATCTGCTGATTATCAAAATGCCAAATTCGATCGCCAAAAGAAATGTTCTGATGACCTTCAAAAAGAATCCCACGAAATCTTTAGAGATCTCCCTGCCTGCCAAGGTTCTCAAGATATTGACAAAGATTCAGACACGTTGCTTCGTGCTGCTGATCTTTTTACCAATCTTTTTGCCTCCAAAATTCCTGATGCCCAAGGAGCTGTTGTTCCCGACAACTCCTACCACCATTCCTTTGTTTCCAAATTCAAGAAGATGGCTAGTGGACTCAAAACAGTGACTGACCTCGGTCGCTCTATTGAGTTCCTTACCAAATTCCTTTGGGAATGTTGCTCTTGGGCCTACTGCAAATTCACGGGTTCTCCTCTCCCCTGTGATTCTACCCGTACGCTCATTGATTCAGCCTCCAAATGGATCACCATAGCCACCGCATGTTTTCAAGCCAATCCCGATCTTCTCAACGACTATATTCATTGTATGAAAATTGTCGCTGTTGCCGAAGAAGGAGACAAGCTCCTCGAAGAACTTTCCACTGTTGCCTACACACGTGCAAACTTTACCCCCTTCTACAAAACACACGATTCGCTCAAAGAACTCGCCAAAACTGCCAAAGCTATGATCACCGGAACCGGAACTCGCAAACCTGCGTTCTGGCTCTTCCTTCAAGGTGAAAGTGGTACTGGCAAAAGTGCTCTCTCTACCATGATCATTATGGATCTTCACAGAAACTACATGATGCATGAAAAGAAAATGACCCCAGAAGCTTACGTCGCTAAATATCCCAATCAAAGCAACGTGCTCTATGAAAGAAACAGTGATTCTACTGGTTCTAAATTCTGGGAGTCCTACTTTGCCCAATATGCTCTCTCCATCAATGATCTTGCCCAACACGATGATAAATCCCTCGTCACCGAACAAATGATGGAAATTCTACACATGATTTGCACCAGTCAATTTCCTCTTGACATGGCCTTTGCCCGTAAAGGCATGTGTTATTTCCTATCCCAGCTAGTTGTGACTTCAATGAATCTCATCAAAAATCCCGACTCCGCCCTTCCAGGCCGCATGGGAATGCCCGAAATGTCCGTTCGCTCTAAAGAAGCTTTCGCTCGACGACGTTCTCTAGTCGTTCAAGTCAAATTGAAACAAAACGAAAGCGCCCCTCTCGGACCTTCCCTTCGCATGCCCAAACCTGCCGATGGAGGTTCTTTCTCTCGCAACGTTTACTTACTCACCCTTTGCGATCCCATGACAGATACCCCCATCCCTGGATTCACCGATATGACCTATGATACTTTCTTCAAGTTGCTCTATTCCAAGTTTACTGAACATCAGAAACCGCAGAACAATTTGGATGACTGGATCAAAGCCAATCCCTATGAATTCACACCCGAAATTCCAAATGCCCAAGGAAAAGAAGACACCATTCTTGGTTTTGAAGAAATCAAGAAAGGTGACCTTTTTACCAACCACTCCCTCACAGTGTTCAATACCGTCATGCACTCTGCCGGTACTCTGTGGGAAGTTGCCAAAGTTGAACCTGAACGCAATCTCATCACTCTCATTTCCAAAGACGAACAAGAATCCATCATTTTCTATACTGCTAGCGAATTTCGCAAGCTCTTTGTTGATCCTTTGAGTTTTGTTGATTCTGATATTGAAAAGATATCAGCTCGAATGTCTCTTCTGACATCCGATCAACAACAACTCATTTCCGCTATCAATGAAGAAAATGCTATTGCTCGTGCCCGCCTCGCTGGAATGAGAGATAAAATGAAAAACGAAATTGCTGAAATTCAAGAATGGAGAGCCAATGAAGCTCTCAAGTTTCAAAAAGTCTCTACAATCGCAAAATCGTTTACCATCATCTCTACCATCCTTTCATCCGCAGCTCTTCTCGGAACCGCCTGGTGTGCTTTGTCCAAATTAGCCTCCTGGTGGGATTCCCCTGCTGTCGAAGCAGAAGGATCCACCCAAGCAAGCAGTGAAGCTGCTTCCAAACCGCCCAAACAAGTTATTCATCTTCCAAAGAGTGCTGGCGAGAAATGGGGTCCGATTGTGCGTTCTGTTCCTGCTCAAGGAAACTTAACCAACATAATCGACCCCCTCGTCAACGCTTTCGAAAGAAACATGGCTACCATCACTTTTGTAAATGGCCCTAAGTGTGTTCATCCCTACACATGTCAAGCTATCTTCATTTGTGACACCATTGCCGTTGTCTGCCGACACATGCTTTATGTGTTGACTGTAGATGATTCTGAAGCTCTCATCAGAATCGTCTGCAACAGAGACAAGGAAAAGAAAACCATTCAATTCACTCTTGCCGAACTCAAAACCTACGGTAGCAATGAACTTGACATTCTCTTCCTCCATTTCCCTCAAGATGGACGACTCCAAAAATTCTCTTCAATTCTCTCCCATGCCGTTGATGAAGGTGCCCTCGCAGCTGCTGACAAGCACCTGACAGCCCTCGTTACCTGGAGAGATTTCAAGCCCCAAATCCAGTACTCCTCCGAAACCATCGACAAAAGTCCTCAAGCTATTGTCTTTAACGGAACTGTGAAGATTGACCTCAATCACCTCTTCCGCATGAAAATGGTCACCCAATTCGGAGATTGTACTGCCCCTTACTTTCTTATGAACAATGGTGTTCAAGGAAAATGGTTTGGTTTTCATTCCGCTGGTCAAGGTGAATTCGCCTACGCCACCATGATTACCAAACAAACTCTTGAGAAAGCCGTTTCTTTCTTTTTGAACAATACTCCTCTAATAGACCCACCTGCTCAAGGTTTTGTCGACACCGACAAGACTAAGGTATCCTTTGGAGGATTTGCATTCGAAAATGTCTCAGAAAAATGGCTCCTCAATCCCAATCCCCGCAAGACATCCACTCAATTCCCAGAATTCGCCCTCAATCCCAATGTTGAATTCGTGGGAGTTGTGGATGACACCATCAAGAAACGCATTTCTACAGAAACAGAACTCGAATACACATCCTTAGCCGGAGTGCCCAACGGAGTTCCTGCCTGGAATGCGCCTACAGATGCCCCCGCCGCTCAAAACCCAATCGTGGTAGACGGTGTAACCGTCAAACCACTTGTCAAAGGTCTCTTGAATTTTGGAGCCAAGCCCCAATGGATCCCTGATGAATTACAGCAATCCTGTCTCAATTTCGTCGGAAACAATTTCAAGTCCCTTATGACCAATTCCCTTGACGCTCGCGAACTTACAATCATGGAAGCCCTCAATGGAATGGAAGGTTGCAAAAGCCTCGGACGTGTTGACCTCAGCACCTCCGCAGGTTGTCCTGCAATCGACCCAACCGCCCCTTTAGAACGCCGCGTTGACAGACGTGACCTTGTGGAAGTTCGATCTGAACTCTACAACGGCGTCGCCCGTGAAGTCATTTATCCCAAACAGAAACTTCTAGACCAAATAGATGCTATCATTCACCATTATGAAAATGGTAAGTGTGGTATCTTGGTCTGCGAAGTGGAAAAGAAAGATGAATGGCGTCCCCTCGCCAAGGTTGCTATCGGAAAAACCCGCCTTTTCGAAATCAGCCCGTTTGCTTTTCAAGTTGTGAGTAGAATGTACCTCGGTATGTTCTCAGCACAAGTTATTGCAGACAAAGAAACCAATGGCATTGAAATAGGTCTTGATCCTCATTCACAAGATGCATTTGTAATGTATCATGCTGATGACGATCAAGGACCTGGCAATGTCGAGATTGATGACGACGCCAAAACCTACGACGTCAATCTTCAAAATCCCTGGCACGAACTCTACCTCGGCATTGTTAATGATCATTATTATCAAGCCGCTTGTGCCCGCAGAATCAACTGTCCAAATGAACCTTTCCGCCACTCCACCGCTGCCGATATGGTCCGTGCTGGTCTAGTTTTGGATTCATCGAACAACATTCACATGATCGTCGCCGACGAACTGTGGAGAGTTTTCTTTGGATTCATTTCTGGGTGTTTCGATACCTCCCTTCGAACTTCCATCATCAACCATCTTCAAACCAAATATTGCATCGTTTACCTTGCGAAGCTTCTCGTCGAGACTTACAAAATCGACCCTGCCAAAGCCTATAACTTGTTCTTGACTGGATATCCCAATCTAGACGAACAAGTCGGTGAGTATCGAGATCCTTTTTCTCTATTCATCATGGCCCTCGGAGCTTCCAAGGAACTCGAACACAATCTTTCCTTCCTCATTCGCCCTCACACGTGTGGAGATGACAATCTCACTCGCTACCATCAAACCATGCGCTGGTTCACTTTCTATCACAGAAAGATGATCGCAGCCAGTTTTGGTCTCGAACTGACTTATCCAACCAAAGATGAGTCTGTTGTAGCCCCCTACCACACAATTCCCGGAACTGCTTCTTTTCTCAAGCGCACGTTCCGGGTTGTAGATACGAATGTTTTCTGGTGTATGCAACCCCCCGTTTTCCTGGATTGGATTAATCGAAAGAAAAAGAAAATCCCCGAAAACGTTGCAGTCCCTGAAGCCATGAACAACATTCTTGCTGAAGCTTTTGAATGGGGTGAACTGTACTTTTATCAAGTCCAGTCCCGCCTCACCGCGATCGCTTTTGCCTACAACCTTCCCCGCCCTTCTCTGCCCTATTCAGAATTTTTCAACCGCAAATTCAACCTCCACATGACTGCCCCGCTCCTCAAGTCTGTTGAAGAATTGCCTCCTGCCCAAGGAAAATTTGATAAAAACCCAGAGAAAACAACCTCCCCCCCTCCTAAGAGAGTGCACCTTATTCTCGCTGAACTTGATGCATACATTGCAGATGAACACGTCAAGCCAGCCCGCACTCCTCCCCGTACCCCGGGACAGAAACGAAAACACTCCCCTCTTCCTGAGTGGACTGATGACGAATCTCTTCCCGACGCCCAAGGTGGTTTCACATATAATCCACACAAAAAGAAATACGTGTACAAGGCGGTAGTCGATAAACCGAAGCGTCCTTCGCTTTGGGTTCTATTCCTATCGGCCCTATTGTTCTCCCTCCTTTGTTTCAGTTCTCTCATCCCTCCAGTCCTTCCAAATCAAGTCGTGATCTACGACTCCAATCATTCTTATCCTGCTGCCCAAGCTGGAAAAGAAGAAGGTCCCCAACAAGATGATGATGTTGAAACAACAGGAATCAAGGAAGTTCAAGTTTTAACCACGACCTCAGATGTGGTTTCCCTTGATAAAGGCCCTGAATATACTGGAAAAGCATCCATTCACGGCGACGTCAATCCCTACGCAGACATCGGTCTAACCAAGATCATGACCCGAAAATTCATGGTTGGCCGTTACACCTGGTCTAGCGCTGACGTGCAAGGTACACTGATTGCTACCTTGAACTTCCCTTACGCTCTTTTCAACGTTTCCACGAATCTAGTGGATAAAATGAAACAAAATGCATTCTTGCGCGCCTGCGTGAGTGTTGAATTTAGAATTATGGGTACTCCGTTTCACTACGGTGCTCTCATCGTTGGCCATATCCCCTTCGGCCAAAATATTGTCAATTGGAAAACTGACAATATTTTCTCTCTCAGCACTTGCGACGCGGTCATAGTCAGTGCCAAAGCTGACGCCACGACCCAATGCAATTTGCCTTTCGTTTTTCCTTATCACTGGTGGACCCACGAGATGACCGGAAATCTCAACTATTTCGGAAAAGTCGTGATTCGCGTTCTTCACCCTCTGAAACGCGCTTCCGTCCTTGAAACCCAGTCCCTTGAATTATCGGTCTGGGCAAATTTCGAAAATGTTGACATAGCCGGACCCACTCTCAGCTCTTTCTCTCCTACCGAGACTCCCGAAGACCGAGAAGTTTTTCCCGAGTTTCAGATGAAGAAGGGTCCCCCAATGAAAAAAGAACAAGAGCAACGTTCTACAGGTTTGCTCACCCAAGGGATAGACGCCGTCAATGGTGTTGCTTCCTTTGCTTCCAAAATCGGAATTCCCTATGCCAATTCCGTCAACGCAGGTCTTACTGCTGTTCGCACTTTTACTAATCTTCTTGGGTTGAGTAAACCTCTCAATGTCGCTACTCCCCAGCCGGTTATACAAGAAACTTTCAATCAGATGGCCAGTGGAAAAGGGTGTTTGTATTCAAAAACACTTACCCTCGATCCTTCCACTATGGTCTCTAATATGCCTGAAAAGTTTAGTGCAACAGAGCAGAATACCTCCTTTGCAAAACTCGCCGCCCTGCCAGGACTCTTTGCTTCTGGCTCTTTCAATTCTACCAGCGCCTACGGCTCTATCATCGACAAGCATCGAGTCACTCCCATGACTTCATATACTGCCGGTGGCCCAGGTCTCCAGTTTGGTAGCGTGCTCATTCCGTGCGCCAATGTTGCCAGAAATTTCAGATTTTGGCGTGGAACTATGAAGTATATGATATATATATCTTGCTCTGACTTCCATGCCGGAATCATCCGAATTTCTTGGCATCCGCATTTCAATGAAATCCCTGCGAATTTTACTGTCAATGATGGAGATTATATCTCTGAGACAGTCGAATTTCGTGGTGATACCATAATTGAATTTTCCGTCCCCTACATGCAGCATCGAATTTATTCGGAATGCGAAGACTGTGGCACCAAAACAGCCTTAGGGACTAACGGAGGAATAGCCTACAGCATCGTTTCCAAAGTTGCTACCGCCCAAAGTACAGCCGATTCAACTGTGTACTACAGTATCTACTGTGCTATGGACTCAGAGACCGCCCAATTCTTCGTACCGATGGGTCGAGTTGATAGTGGAGCATCCGTTCGTGCCTATGTCGATGATATAGGTACCATGCTCACTTCAAACCCCATTGTTGCGCAAGGAGATGGTATCTCCCCCACAATGCATCTCAAGGAAATGTTTGCCAAGCCCTTTGCTTCCCTCATCCCTGCAAAAGCCGTCAAGATATCTGGACTTTGTGACGACGAAGTTTTTGATGTTCTCACTCTCGGAAAACGTTTCGAAAAGTGTGAAACAACAATCACCCTCAACGCCGCTACATACTACAATAACTATGACGGAGCCCCTAATACAACTTCGGACACCTACTACAATTGGTTGCGCAGAACTTTCATGTTTTACAGTGGAAGTTCAGATTATAAGATCTTTGCCAATCAATACCTCACTATCGGAAATACGTTCTATCTCAAAGCCGCTGTGAGTCACCGTGTCGCTGGAGTTGTTATTGACCCCGGCACTACGACATTCAATCGAAACGGAACTACGATGGAAGATATGGCCCAGAAAGGTTGTATGGAGCTTCATGTCCCCTACATGGAGTCCTTGCCCTTCTGGTCACTGCATTTTCCTAGCACCTGGTACCGCGAGACTGGATTTTGCTTGTGGCAGTGGACATATACTTCCACCACTCCAACCAGAACTGTCGAAATGTGGCGAGCTATCGGTGATGATTTCGCTGTTGGCTGGCCAGTTGGTGCGCCTATTCTCATATATGGCTGGACTCCACCATCCCCCGAAACCGAGTCCAAACCCCCTTCATCCAAAAGACTTATCGAGATGAAATAGGTAGTTGAACACCTATAGTCCAAATCGTTCCACTTTCTTTACTTACTTACTACAAGCCCGAAACTTCTTAAACATTATACTCAGAAGAAGATTCATCCCCCAGGGCTATATTTTACTGTTTG
>Ga0308189_10000038_pt1 | contig 9662 bp, 5 predicted proteins | sample ER_RNA_184_FD_200969 | JGI IMG/M metagenome (GOLD analysis project Ga0308189, IMG submission 200969) | Metatranscriptome of bulk soil microbial communities from the East River watershed near Crested Butte, Colorado, United States -... | ecosystem: Environmental > Terrestrial > Soil > Floodplain ... | reverse complement strand
TCCTAACCCAGTTAAATGGGTTTCCGGTGCGGTGTGCTGAAGGCAGAATTTATGTTGGTTTTTTCTTAATCCTCCACCTTGTTGAGACAAAGAGAACACCCCAGCTCACTTACATGTTTTGGTCCAAAAGAGATGAGAATGACAGGAGATCCCTGACAGTGTGTCTTCCAAAGAATGTGAATGCCCCATCCAGGTCATTGAGGATGTCGTCAATGAGTTGTGGACCAAGGACAACTACATTGCCTTTCCATTTAGCCGCAAATACGAAACGCTGGGGGAGTGTGGCGTCCACTAGCCCAGCCAACGGTAGTCCAAGCCTTGCAGCCATAAACGTCATTGCTGACTGGGCCTCACTCCCTACCGAGGGTGAAGCTGGTAAAACCGGGATCATTGGGGTAGACTGATCAATTGAGACAGCCTTCATTAACCCGATAGGGAAGTCTCCACCCCCTACAATTATTTCCCGAAGCAATCCTACCTGTGGCACCCAGCATACATCAGTCTGACCAGAACAGCCTAGAACTGACTCAATAACTTGGCTGAGGTCGGAGGCATTTATTAACACTCTGGTATACACCCGAACAGAGTGCAATCTGCCAGCCGCAGCTAGGGTCTGTCGGAGCCTTAACCTCTTCGACGGTGATCCAGACTCTACATCGACTACCACAGAATCATACCTACCCGAGGCTAGTTCATGAGAGATGGCATCCAAACAGGCCTCTGTGTATATGTCTCCTCCCAAGGTCCAGGATGCAGGATGTAATTCAAATGACTGGCTCACGAAGGGTGGAGTATAATCTATGAAAGCATGTCCAGCCACTTCCAAGGAACTGCCCAACTCCAAGCCTGTTATATGACAAGTGGAGGGAATACAGAGAGCGACACCCCCAACCCCAATTCCAATCACCAGCACTCTGCTAAAATCCTTGACCATCCGGCGAAGAGGAAGCCACCGATGTATGGCACTTGTACGGACTGAATGGGCCCTCAGGATCCATGTCTCCACAAGTTCATCGGAGGTGAAAGGACGAGGGATCTGATAGGTGAGTTCCTTGTCAGTTAGCTGCCAGGTGCTAGGCTCTGGGGTTATGATACTCCTGATATCAAACTGTCGGGGAGTATGAGCCTGCTTTGGAATCCAACCTGTACGTTCCCGGAGCCTGCGGATGCCGACCTGGGCTGGCTCATGAGAGACTCTAAACCACTGGGCAAGATTCAGCGACCGAATGACCCAGGACAACACATAAACCCTACTTATCTCATCGGGCTTTCCAAGGCATCGGAGAACCACCTTCCTCAACAATTTTGACATTTTGAGTGGAACTTGTCCGGATCTTGTTCCTTGGAGGAGACGATACATTAACCCTCCTGCTAACTGGGTTGACATATCCTGGTTCCCTGACGTGTAAATGATCCATTCATCCGAGGTCTTGTAATGCAGGCAGAATTTTATACAGTCAGCCATCCATGAAGACAGTGTGATTCTCTCTTCGGAATTGGACAGACCGGGTCGTTGGTCAGGAGATGTCCTGTTGATAGATAACAATCTGATGCTCCCCAACAGCCGGGGTAATGCTCTTCTAACGTATGACTCGGCTGTTAGGAATATCATGTCTTGAAGGACAGTTTCGTCTGCTGCGGCTGCCAAGATTCTCCATGAGGCACTCATGAGACAGTTGATCCCAATAGCCTCAATTAGCTCGGGCGCGTTTATAGCCTTGAGTTCTTGAACATCAAACGGACTCCTCAGTTCAGTCATTGCCCAAGTCTTTCCCCTGAACCGCATCAGTCTGGCTGGTGAGTCAAGGAATGACATAACAATTGCATTGATGGATTGCTGGACCGTCGGTCTACATTCGTCCACCCCCTCTAGAACAAGGGGTCTTTGGAGAAGGCGCAACCCTCTAAGCGAGAAAGAGATGTGGTCCACTCTCAAGTAGTAGGAGTTGCCCTCAATTCTGGGAAGCCTACGTTCTGGTCCAGTCCAGCTGATGATCCTATCACTCACCAGATCCTCATCAGAGAGATCGAAGCAGATAAGAGCACCGAATGGTGGCAGAACCTTCTCATCGGAAAATGCCCAGGCTATCAGCCCTTGTTCGATTATTAGGCATTGCTGAAAGGATACGCGATGGTCCTTCTCTCCAGCTAGGCCCGCATTGTTAGTTGAAATCGTTATGTGGCTGGCCCAGTTTGGTGAGGACGGAAGGTATGTCCCCCGATCGTCATTTGTCATGATATAGCGATGCGCGTCTGTCCCTCCAACGCGGAACCTGGTCGACAGCTCAAACCAACCCAATGGGATAGAACTTCTCTCTTGAGCGAGCTCCGTCATAGCAACATAAGCTCTTGACCCGTGCTGGGTGAGAAGATCTCGTGCCATGAGGATCTTGAGAATGTCTCTAGAAGGTGGGGAGGAATCCACTGGTCGAACCCATTTTGCCACAGCTTTCTCACTTGTGTCTGAACCCAAATAGGGTGCTCTGGACCCTCTCGTAGTTGGGCACTCTGTAGATGGCCTGTCAAACACCACCGCAGCGACCAAACCCTTCCCATAGCAACCATGCGGCAGATTGGGCATTGTGCCTGTTGGTAGTAGATGGATGTGTCCTTTGAGGAGTGGGTGGACGCTTCCAATTCCGATCAGCTCTGTTTTCCAAAAACTTCGGGTGCGGTCTGGAAGATAGCCATCTGGGAAAGAGAGTTTTGGGGATATCTTCCAAGAGCTGACCAACCTCAGTAAAGTTGACTTCAACCATTCTAAATCAGTGGTTAAGGATGTCTTCCCAATCGGAGAGCTTAGTCCTTGGCTCATTGTGAGCAGGGTGGAGGTTGCTGTAAATCGCCGTGAGAATGCATCAGCCACCCCGGCGGGTGATGTCTTATAGAGGTCGTGCCAGACCTTCGGGTGACATGGCTGTAGGGCTGTTATGTAGTCCAATGTGGATCTTCGGTGTTCTGGAGAGCCCCCCAAGCACAATGGCCGAATTTCCTTGTTCTGAGTTGCTTCTATGAGAACTTCTCGAACCTTCCCTGCAACGACTGACGAGGCGAGACCGGATGCCTTGATTGGGATTGAGTAAGGGTCCAAAGCTAGCCCCTCCAGTTTCGGAGGACTGTGATAGATGTCCGGATGGAGGAGAAGATTGGCATATCTCTTGACTTCAAGGAGAGAGGAAAACAACTTGAGGGATGCAAAAGAAGATGCCAAAGGATCTGGGTGCCCTCTCTGGAGATACTCAACCGGACCTGATGTCGGAAGTCCCCCGAGGTTCCCGGGAATTATCATAGCCAGAAGAATAAACCGGTCCAGTCGCTTCGTCAACCCCAATTCGTTGAGTACCTTCTGTATAGATGACCCATGGAGCATAGAGAGAGTGAACTCTCTCCTTAAGAACATGCACTCAACGATCTTGGTGATTATGAGAGCGGATAGTGTATCCCCCCCTCGGTCACATGAGGCAATTCCTCCACTTCCGATACCGGAGATGTATTCGTAAAAACTTGGCGCATCTGTAGTTGTGACAGGAAATACCCGCGATATATATTTCGCGGTCGTGCTCATATAAGCGCCATTCAGCCACATCTCTTTTCCATAGGTCATGAAACAGGTTGATTCAATGCACTCCTCAGGCTTCACTTCTTGCCCTACGAGAAGAGACACCCGAGAGATCTCAGATTTGATCTGCGCTGAGAGAGCTCTAACCTTCTGTTGTCGCTCAAGCTCAGACATTTTTCCTGTCGGGATGTCGACTACACAAACCTGATTGTCTCCCTGGCCGATGATCCGATAATTGAGCCCTAATGGCCATAGAGCCATGTGAACATCTGCAATGGTGGCACAGGTCCAAGGTTTTTGGACAATACCCTCGAACCCTCCATCATGATTGTACCAGAGTGTGTCACTTTCCGGGGGATTGAGTCTGTTTTCATTGGTCAACCCTTCAGGTGGAGTCGATCCCATTCGGAGAAGAATCATTGCCGAAGAGAAGAACTCATGTGCGTAAGTAAAGAGCCCCTCAGTTCCATAAATTTGATCAAGACGATGACCTATGGGTCCTATAGCCTGATCTCTCCAATTAAGATTCCATCTCGAGAAGTCGATTTCGATGAACAGCCTCGTCCAGTTCTGATTCGGACGTACAGATGTGAAGTCGAGGAATTTATTCAGGAGCTCGGTGCGGGAAAGGGTCATAGTCTGCTCTGGCATCTCTCGGAAAATCCCCTCTGCAACATTGTGTTCAAGCAACACAAAAAACGACCTCATCTCGAGGGTCATCATAGCGAACATCCTTGGCTCAAGCTTCATCTCCCGTTCCTTAGGACTCACAGTAACTATCTTGTGCTCGATGCTCACTTCCCTACGTGACACCGTCTGACACCACTCCCGGAGATTGAAGGATGGTCGTGAGAGAAGTTCTTCTATGACCCGTCGCTTGGTAGTTGCCCGTGGTGGAGTGTAAGGTAAGGATCCAAACCAGGGTGCGTCAAATTCTGTGCGTTTGTTGGATAGGGCCTTGTCAGAAATAAGTGCCAAGATGTCCTCACCAAAATCAAATGTCTGATGGGGCCCAAACCTTGCGAACTGCCAGTCGGAAGGAGGGTATAAGGTCATCCCCATTGGAAGGGATGGCTGATTGGCCTCAGCAAGTTGTTCTAGTCTTGTCTTCCTCCCTCCTGGTCGATCAAATTCAAGGCTAGGCCACCGTGAATGGCGTTGAATGTACCCCTTTGTGTATACATGACAGAAGCTCCACTCCAGGGCCTCACAATCACTGCTGCGAAGGGGGATCGGTCGTTGGGCAAGGTGTCTCGCCGACTTACATCCCTCCTTTGGGTTCACATAAGGGTGACCTGACAGTTTGAGAAACCCAAATATCTCCGCTGCCGCCTGGGCAGTGCCTGCCTCATCAAGGATCTTCAAAAATGCGGCAGCCGATGACTCATTAAGATCCTTAAGGGGAGGTAAGCTCTGACCCCTTCTTATATTATCTTCTTTCCCCATGTACTTTCTACACATCTCTTCACATTGAGCTTGTCCATCAAGTATCTTCTCTTGATCTCTAATGATCCACACCTTGCATAGAGCCTCCACCATCTTGAGGAGTTCGTAGGCGGTATTCCCATACACAGTAAGCAAATTATCTGCCCAGTCGACATACCTATCCAGTGCTCGGCCCAAGAACAGATAGCCAGGGACACAGTTGCTGCAAATGGACAAGATAAATCGGGAAAGGGAGAGATCTTTAAACATCAAAAGTGCATTGTGTGTCAGGAGAATCCCCCCCTCTGTACCCTCCACCTCAATCACAGAAAACGAAGAATTTGTCATCTGGCCTCGCCATTCGATCCACCCACCCCCGTCCTTTGCTGATTGGACACTCAGCTCGACCAACGATTGCCAAAACACTGCGTCTTGATAGTAGGGTAAGATCCCCGACAATGCATTGGGAACACGGCGCTTGATTGATCGTGCGATGATCTCTCCTCCCATCACAGTGTCTGTCATCCCTGCAGCCAATGCAGATGCATACTCCTTGACAATCCTCAGGGTGGACGATAGTGAGTCATGGCATGTGTCGCCGGGCATCACCTCTCTCCCAGCCTTACAGAGGATGGGGGTGTCAACGGCTTTGTGCTGACGTAAGAGTTCAATGGGAAGTGATCGGTCAGTCTCTTGGTAAGATCGGGCTGACTTTTCAACATAGGATGACCTCCCCTTGAGAGCCCTGGACATCCCCGGTTGTTGCAGTGCATGGAAGAAGATGTCATAATCTTCCTCGATCAGTGGTGAGGATAGAACAGATTCAGGTAAATACATTTTTTCTTAGTTGTTAGCTCCTGATTCAATTTCTTGTACATAAGAGATCCAAACTTTGGGCAGAAGATTGATAGTTCCAGATGTGCTTCCTGGGATGTTGGATCCTAGGACAATCAATATAGCTTCATTCAGTCCTAAACAGAAGACTCCGTTCGGCTGGTTACACTGGCTGATTCATCTGGTTGGACGGTCTCACCAATGACTCGGGCAGAGAGGAGTTCAATCAGCTTCTCTTGTCGAGATAGCATTGTCTTCATATCCTTGATGATAGTGTTCTGGTGGGTGCTTACTTTTGTCATTGTTGTGAGGGCCAGCTCCACCTTCGCTAATCGCTCAATCATGGATGTGGTGGAGGCATCACTCCGAACTGAGCTTACCCGGCTCGGGGCTCGTGAGAGCTGATTGCGGGCCCCGATTAGCTGGGAACGGTAATCACTATTGAGACGTGAGACAACCTCTTCTGTGAGTCCCGGGTGGGACGTGGACTCCACTGGCGGTGATCCAATGATAGATTCAGATTTTCTTGTGCTTGAACGAGAGAGGTTGGAAGCGGTATCATCACCCTCCATACCTCTGGTCTTCTTCCAGGCTTCAAATTTGGACGACATTGGGATATGCGGCGAATTCGGCTTGTATCGAGAAGGATCTGATGATTGATATTGGCTACTAAGTTGGCTCAGTTTTTTCTTAATGTACCTCGAGAAAAAGGAGAGAGAGAATTGAAGGGAATGCCTCCTGTTTAAACCATTCAACCAGGCTGGTCCTGGTCCGAACCTAGGTTGCAAAGATCCATGATAACAGCCTTGAGGAGCCTCTTGAGGTCTCCGAGACTGATCCATTTCTCCTTTTCACAACAGCCAAGCAATTTGCTGCAATTCTCGCAGCAGCCCTAGGTGTCTCAACATACATGGATCTCATGCGATTCAGGACCTTGTGAGGTGGCAGAGAGGTCCAAGCAATTTTCTCGCTAAGAACTTCCCTATGGGGACCCGGGGTAGACGATTGGACTGGCCGGGTTGAGATGCACAGGCCTGAGCACACTGCAGGTAGCGGAGTCGGATATGCCATCCTGTAAATGACGAAATCATCTTTAATCGCATTTCCGACCCCCCAGAACGGTATGACGAGTGTGCAGCCCTGCGGAAATAGTGAGGCTATAATATGAGAGATGCCATCACGCAGGTCTTCTGGAACCGACGCTGCTGTCCCAAGCTTGTTTCCCAACTCAAGGAGGGGATCCAGATCCCCAGCCCGGTCAGGCCATAATGACATCATTAGATAAACAATACTTACCCATGTCGGCCGCTCGATCTCCTCACCGATGATCAGTTCGTTCGAGCAATCACGAGCTGCACCAGATGTCTCAGCTCCTGGGACCTCATCATTGTCAACTAGTGTTGCCTGATGGTCATCATCTAGTATCTTTTGGAGGGAATGAATTGCCTCTTCAAGTTGAAGCTCTGTCATGCTGACTTGACGTCGAATTCCACAGTTGCTTATATGATCAGTTACAGGTGTCAATAGTCAACTTTTATCTCGGTGTTTTTTCTTAATAGCACTGAGTGGACAAATGGCAATAGCAACATGAAAACATAGCAGTCAGGGAGACCGGTGTTGGTGTTATCCGACCTTAGTTTCTCTCCAACCAAGAAAGGAGTCCCGCATGGTTCCACTCCTTGTCAGTTGGATCATTACTGTGATTCTCACTACTCCCTTTAGCTTTCTTGAGGAGGTTTCTAATGCAGACATGCCTGACTACCTTGGTTGGTGGTGACGGGTAAAGCTGAAGCAGCTGGTCCACTAGGACAGAGTGATCGGTCGATGGCTGACTCACACTCCCTTGCTGAAGGTTTGGATGTCCTCGGGCGATTGGTGCAGCGGGGGCAGCGACAGTGCTCAGATCCACAGATAAGGGACGCATGATCGTAGGAGCCGACCTCTGCTCCAAAATCTCAACTCTACGTTGTAGCTTGGTGAGCAGGTTCACCAAGGCAGTGTAACGGTCCTCGGCAAGTGTTCTGGTGGCCTCCAACCCCTGAGCCAACTTGCGATCGAATTCTTCTTCCATATACATTTCAAAGGCCTCCAGGTCATTCTGGGGTTCTCTGTGTTCATTGCCCGGGAGATTGATCTGTCGAACACCGGAGGCTGATTCGGATGGGGGTGCTTGGTTTTCGTCCGGGGTTCCGGGAAGGGAGACAAACGGATCCAATCCTCCATCGGCAACGTCCTCAGTCTGCATAGGTTCCTTCCCTTTTGGAATTGGGGTGGACTCTTGGGGCTTGACTGCCACCTGGCGGGTCTTGATGTCTCCCTTCGGGGCCCCAGGTGTTGTTGGTCTGGCCTTTGGAGTCTGATCTGTTTCTACAATGGTATCTCCTGGTGGCTTTGTGGTTGAGATGACTTCCTGCAAGCCCTCAACCTCCCCTCTCTCTTTCATAGCATTCTCGATGGCAGTCCTAAGTGTCTTGGGATCCTCCACCGTTAGGTATTTAGCTGGCTCAGACATGGTCAATTGGAGATGGATAAGACCTAAGGGATTTTGAGTGTTATTAGCTCACAGTTTTTTCTTAATACATAACACAAATCACAGGTGAAAACTGGAAGCAACAATGGAAATCAGATAGCCGGAACAATGAGTGGTGTAGTTGCTTTGGCTGGTTCAGGGAGCAGAGGGATATCGTCAAGTCCTAGTTGTGCAGCTAAGGACTGCAAGTTACTAGTCGGGACATACATAGGTTGGTAGGATCGCACCTTCTTTATAAGGTCCTCAAACTTGTCTGCATTGTAGACATAATCCTTGAAGTCAATCTCGACATCCTTGACAAAGTCACCAGCTACAGCGATCAGCGGTCTGAGTTCTGAAGTTAGAAACAGGAAATCGTTTGGTGGAGCTAGAAGCCGATGATACTGCCGGACAGCCTTGGGAATCTTCTCAAACTCAACAAGGTCAAAGCAAAACCTGCGGAAGTAAGGCTCCAGCTCCGGGACCCTGACCACCCAGGGGTGAGCTTGAACCAACTTCTCAATAGCCCCCACATGAGTCATCCCAGAGTTTCGAAGCAGATGAAGTTGAACCATGAGAGGGTCAAGATGAGCAGGAGGGTGAGGGGTAGCTGCATTGATGGCGAGTAGAGACTTTGCAACCAGTGCCCTGAGTTCAGAGTAGACATTAAAAGCATTGTAAATCCTTTCCAAAGTCTTAACGGCAGGCCCAAGATCTCTTCCTGGCAACAAGATCTGCTCTTGATCAGTCAGCGTGTACTTTCTAATCAAAGCAGAAGGTCGATTGACTGCAGCTGCTGTTGGTGCACTTTCTCGTGCTTGTTTCCCAATAGCGAACAGAACCAGAGCAACACCCGAAAAGACAGCCGGCACACTAGTGACCAGGAGGGCCTCCCCGCTCGCAGCCTCTGGTACAGGTAGGAGTTGGCGGTCAGGCCTACCCCCCCCATCAGCATTGATGAGGTCGAGATACCGGGTAAGGTCAATCGATGTGGTTCTGATATTGGACGAAGTGGCACTGGACAGGACCTGTGCCACCTCTGGAACTGTAGTCGCCAAGAGGGACAAAACCAGCTGCACGGTGTCCTGGTCAGATTTTGGGACCCGACGGAGGCAAGATAAAAGACCAGCGCAGGCCATGGTCCTCTCATCCATAGGGGCAGATGATGGTAGGTGGACAACTGTCAGGGTTTCCCTGGCGGCGAGAGTGACAGTCGGAAGAGTGTACGGAGACGACATGCTGTCTTTTTCACATAAAAACAAAGAGTGTTAAGCTCGCGTGTGCATTAGAGCCCACAAGACCACAGAATTCGGCATTCAGCATACAGAATTAAAC
>Ga0308189_10000037_pt1 | contig 9752 bp, 2 predicted proteins | sample ER_RNA_184_FD_200969 | JGI IMG/M metagenome (GOLD analysis project Ga0308189, IMG submission 200969) | Metatranscriptome of bulk soil microbial communities from the East River watershed near Crested Butte, Colorado, United States -... | ecosystem: Environmental > Terrestrial > Soil > Floodplain ... | reverse complement strand
GGCATGACCCCCCTCCGTTTGATACAATTTTTCTTGCAGTGAAAACTGATCTTGTTTGTATCAAAGCTTGTAAATAATTTGTTTAAATTTATAAGTAGACGTAAACACGTCTCTAGCACGTTAGGCTAGTTGGAATTTGTGAACCCGTTAAAAGAACATATTGAAGTAGAAACTTCAACGACCTATCCGGTCATTGCGGAGTACTTGTACTTACTACATTGTAGTTATAGGAAGTCAACACTTTCTATCCAACAACGCACTATATATGATTTATTAGTAGTAATTTTGTAGCTATTATTATTATTAATCAAAATCACCCATTGTCGTCCATTTACTTTGGACAACCACTATCATCTGAAAACTACTTGTTGTTATATAAAGTAAGGCGTTAGCCTCTTTATTGATCAACACTTAGTGCATATAATTTTCAAGACTTTACAGTTTATTTATTATATATTTATATGGGGATTACTTGGAACCCTAGAATCACAGTAATTTAATATTATTGGATTCCCAAGTGTTTAAAACATGTTGACTAGCATGTCTCGCAGATTAGAAAGTCTCGAGTAGGTTGGTGTCTTTTGATTGAGCCCCCAGAATGAATTAACGATTTGCGTGCACTTACGTTAACTTCTGGCTGGTAACACATCATTTTGGCAGTATCGAAAGTTATTTCTAGAATTTGGAGTTTTTATGAGCAGATGGCCCAACTATGAGGGGCTAGCAATATGTATTAAGCGAGTAGTTGCCGTGTTAAAATTAATATATTTTTTGTTGTAGCCTTGGAAGTACCCTGTCAAGGTACTTGAATTAAATGGATCTACGGTAAATGTGTGCCAACGCACGTGAACGTACCAAGTAAAACCCAAGCAGTTGAATATGTCATATGTTCTAGTCTCGAATTTTAATATCCGACACTGAATCCCGTTTGGCAGCCCGAACATCTTCACTTAAAGAAGAGGTTCAACCAGTTACTACTGGTTTAACAAATAGTACCCCCTTTGATGGAACCCCCGTGACCCTCACGAGTAGTGAGGAAGTACTTGAGTTGGAGAACCCAAGTTCCACACTTTCGAGTGTGAAGAATTTCGTTGACGAGGAGATTGAACGATCGCAACATGGGGTTGCGTATCCTTTCATTAGTGGTGAAAATCATAGTGAAAGTTCGGCACTAGATAAGGCTAGTGCTGAAGTTGAAGATGAACTGAAGAGGATGAATGAGAATGACGAGTTAGAGTATGAGAAGGCGAAATACACATATATGCTTGATGCATTTAATGAAACTCTTGTGATTAATGATGAGAAGAATAGAAGATCACAGGAGAATTATTTAATGAAATTAGGATCATATGATGTAGAAGGTTCTAACTCTGATGAAGAGTATGAAGATAGTTACCTGAGTTTAGATTATCCTGCAGTGAAGAATGATGCTCAGATGTTGTATTTTTATGATCACGAACGTATGGAGTTACTAGATTTTTATGAAAATAATGTTGCCTTGGTAGATGTCGATGTTGAATTGACTTATGTTAATCCTGTGAGATTTACTGTTAATGAGTATTTACAGTTTGTGAATGCTTGTCGAGCAGCAAACTTTGAGGGAGTGTTTCATCAGTATGTAGATAGAAGGTTTACTGAGCAGACTAGATATGTTGATTTTAATATACAAGTTAGAGTGCCACCTGGTGCTCCCGATGTTAGTACCTTGGCTCTAGTTCCTGTTAGATTAGATGTTATAACCAATACTAAAAGGAGATGTAATGGAGGTCTATTGAAGTATACCTTTCATTTTTGTCAAGATCAAAGATATATGAAGATATATCAGATGAGAGAGCATTTTATTATTTTTAGAAATTTGGTGTTAAATTCACTAGATTATATCTTGTTAGAGTTATCTGCCTTTCTTGAGGATGGTTTAGACATTATGGAAGAAATGAGAGCTATTTGTAGGAATATTGGTTTTTATTTTGAACACGGTTTCTTAAGGTGTGAAATAGAAGGTAGTATAAGATATGAACATTTACAAGTTGTATGTGAAGGTTCAGAATTTAATGAAGACATTCTGTCTAACAATATAGACGATAAAGTTGTTAGAAGTAAAGATAGAAGAAAGAAGATGGATTTCGATAGAAATGAAATAACTCAACGTGATATTAACTATATTGTTGGGTTATGTGAATTTCGATTAAGAAAGCAAAAGCAACATCTCCTGTTATTATTTGAACGCACTAATGATTGGACGTTGATAGATGTTTTTAGTGTATTGCCGACTTCTATAACTTTAGTAGAGCGTAAAGGTATAGCTAAAGTTATTAAGAGATTTAGTGTAGATAAGGAGTCACAGAATAAGTTAATTATTTTGATTAAACTTATAGATCTTCCTGTTGAGAGGGAGGGTCCTAAGATCAATGAAGTAATTGAAAATTTGTTTAGTGAAGATGCTATAAGATTTTTTAAAAATTCCATGACTTGGAAGGTTTTGCTAGAGATGATTAGTTTTTGTGTATGTACTACTCATGGTCAGAGAGCGTTGTCAGTTTTGAGATTAGCCACATTAATGCCTGGTAGACAATGGCGTTATTTAATTGATGGTTTAATTGGAATTAATGATGATGAGGACTTTGAGTATAACGAATCCAAAGCATTTTCACCAAAAGACACATGGAAGTTTGGAGATAAGAGAACTAAACTTAATGGGATTTTGGAAGAATTTGAGATATTCTTTAAAAGAGGATGTGTAGATGTGATTCCAGAGGGAGTTTCATTTCTAGATTTAGAACAGAGTTATGTTATTCCTGAAGGTGACGCTGTGCATCTGTTAGAATCCGGTTACATGGTTCTTAAGATGAAGTTAGTAAAATTGTGGACTTTGTTTATAGGGACTACACTTTTTAAAAATGTCCCTGAGGGAGTTCGTATTATGTTAGGTACTATCCAAATGCATATTAGTGATTTCGGTACGATGGGAGAATTTGTAGCAGAATTTGTTAAGTTTGTGAGTGACGTGTCACGTAATATTGCTGTAGCATGGAAGGCTAGAGACCCATGGTTGTTGTTGCAAAGTAGTGAAATGAATTTGTATTTGGCAGAGTATGAAATTTTTAGAAAGATGATGGCTGATAGTAAAATTGATGGTCCTCCTGAAGATTATGATATAATGTTAGAACGAGTTATAGAGTTGATTGATAAAGGTAAACTTATAGCTTCAAAGTCTAAGATTGACATTAGGGATACAATATCTAGTTTACTACATTTTCGTGATGTGATAGAAGGTTATAGGAGCAAGAAAAGAGATAAACCATTTGGGTTAATCTTATCTGGTGCTTCTGGCGCTGGAAAGACGAAGGCTATTGAGACGATCGAAAGTATTGTTTTAGCGCATATGGGAATTATTCAAAAAGATGGTTGTCATATGAATGCAACATTAGATTATGAAGTTGGTGCTAAATATCAACAATATGATAATAATGTATTTGTGTTACACTATAACGATGCTTTAGGTGTTAAAGAAGAGTATATCCAAGGAGAAGATATGGTAGGAATGCTACAGAGAGCTGTTGACACTAGTGATTTGGTGATGCCTCGTGCTGATTTAAAAGAGAAGGCAGATGCTAAGATTTTTCCTAGAGTTGTTGCTCTATCAACGAATGCAGAAACGTATACTTTGGTAAAGTCTCAGAAAGCTGAAAAGTTGAACAGACGTCTTAAGATAGCTCATGTTGAGTTTACGGAGAATTGTAAAGCTCTAGCAGCTAACGAGAAAGTAGAGCCATGGAAGTATTTTGAGACTAATTACAATAAGGATGATTTAGTTTTTATTCAATACGGAGATATGCAAAGCAGTGGTAGTGTAATTAATTGTCTACCTAAGGTTACCCATACCTTTAGTAGTTGGAAGAAATTTTTTGTTTTCTTTGCGATTGAGTATAAGAATTTTAGAGATGTAATTGAGAGAGAGAATGCTACAGTGGTGGAACGTTGTTCTGCTGGAGCACCTTTGCATGGTATTGAGTTACGATGTGCTTGTAATTTGAATACGTATAAGAGTCAATCTGAGATAACTAAGCAAATAGTGAGTCGAAGTGTTCTAGTTGTCGACCCAGTAGTGCGAGAAGGTGTGGTGATGGATTATGTCACCACAGGTTTCTTGTATTTGAGACAACAAAGAAGAGGTATAGGGCAACTTAGTACTTCGCAAAAAGAGTATTATGTAAGAATGGCCATTGACTTATACAACAAAACTGTCTTGTTGAATAAAATAGTGTTGTTATTGTTTATGTTAGGTGTACATCAGTGGCTTGGTATAAATGGGGTTGTTACTCTATTGTTGTTATTAGAGATTTGTTATTATCCTGTTAAGACCTATTATATGAAGCATGTACATGTTGAGAGGGTGAGTATAGCACCTTTGTTGGTGGATTGTTCTTATTTTGTTGGTTTGAGTTGGTGTAACCCATTCTTGGGTTTAGGATGGTTAATTTATTCTTTGAATACTTGTCCGACGTGGAGATATACGTCGTACTTTGTTTTTAAGAATTACTTTTCAAGAAGTAGAAATGTGTTTGCAAAATATCTATTTCAGAAGTTTGGATGGAAGTTTCTATTTAATGATGAGTTGTTCACTTTTGAGATAGTAACTTTATTTACGATTTTAGGTATGTTGGCTTCATTTACTCTAATTAGACAATTGATTAAAACATTAGCTGGCGTTGATGTACAAAGTGTTAGTAAACCAGAACAACCTATACCATTAGTGGTTTTACCATCAAAGGATTATAGAGAGTTAGTTTATGACAATGTAGATAAAGATGTGAAAATTAGAGATTTAGAGAAAGAAAAAGTTAGATTAAGCGAGTTGACAAAGACTACAGTGAATGAAGGTAATATAATTGGGAAACCAGTGAATATTAGTGGAGATATCAAACCTGTATATATTGTTAATAAGATTAATTTGGGTGAAACAACAAACTTGACAGAAGCTCATAGATTGATTACGTTACACTTACCTAATAATGCGACGATATATGGAACGGTAGTTAGTAACCAAACGATTGTTACTTGTTCTCATTATATAAAAGAACCGCGATTAATTCCAACGAATTATAGTGGTTTTTCTATACCTGATGGGACAGTGATTGAGTATGAGCATGCGAATAGGAAAGGAAAGTTTGTGTGGAATAAGTGTAATTATTATCCAAGTAAGAGCCAAGACTATGGTTTTATTTACGTTGGGTCTATAATCACATTTCCAAGTGTGACTAGATTTATTAGTGGTAGTCACCCCTTGCCTGATAAAGTGATTGTTGGTAATGAAGAGAAGAATGTGTATGCTTTAAGATTTCCATACTCTTCGATTGTGTATGGTCCTAGATCGTTTACAAACGGAGATTGTGGACGTCCTATTTGTGATCCTTATGGTAGTTTATTAGGGATTCATTGTGGACGTGTTGGTGGTGATGTGGATGGTAGTCAATCTGTGGGAGCTAGAATTACAAAGGAAGAATATGATGAGTATTTGGCAAAATGTAAGCTGTGTGAGGTTAAAGTTACATCTAATGAGAATTTGTTAGGTAAAGCTTTTCTTCCAGAGGGCATGGTCATTGAGGAAGGCTTGCATCCATCTAGTGATTTTGCATGGGTGCCAATAACAATTGGTGTGTTAGGTCACGTGAGAGGTGTGGCGACTCCAAAGATGACTTGTAGAGCTACAGGCTTGTGGAAATACTTTAACAGTAAATTAAGTGAGACATACTCAAGCCCCAATCCAAAACATGCAAAATATTTTGATGGGGCATGGAGAAGTTTGTACGTTGACAATGTTCTGGCTGGTGAGCTGGATGGTTGTTGTGATGATAGAATTATGAGTAAAGCTATGGATTTTATGACGTTTACTCCTAAGCAAGGAAAGGACTTAGGGTTTGTATCATTACATACTGCCATAACTGGTAATATTATGAATTCGTATATTGCACCTAGAAATGATGAGAAAGGAATAGGGATTTATCTACGTAGTCTAGGTCTTACAAATAAGAGTGCTGTGGAACAGTTGCCAGGAGAAGAATATAGAGTACATCCTAAACTATTGGAGACCATAAATGTAAAACTTAAATTACTAGAAGAAGGTAAGAGATATTATGGAGTTAGCGAAGGTGTAGTTAAAGATGAATGCATTAAAACTAGCAAAGTGAACATGGGAAAAGGTAGATTATTTTTTGTATCTTGTTTAAGTGATAACTTGATAGGAAAAATGGCATGGTCAAATGTTTTGACTGCCATCCTTAGTAACCCGTTGTTACATGATTGTTATGCTAGTATCAATGTCACTAGTAGTTCAGAGTGGTATGGTTTGTATAACCACTTGACTGATTTTGGTAGAAGAAAATTGGTATTGGAAGTGGACCATGTTAAAATGGATGTCCACCACAGTATGATTTTCTTCTGGTATAAATTATATATGAGGAGACAAGGAGAGTATATAGGTTATTCTGATGAAGAGATACGTGTAGGACAAGGGTTGTTTGATAGTTTAGATAATAAAATCAAAATCATCTTAAATACTTTGTTCGTGTATGTTAGTAGTTTGGGATCAGGGAGATTTGACACAGTGGTGGCAAATTCTATTATCTCTAAATTATTATTTACATATATATTTGTTAAATATTATATCGACAACGAAATTCCATTACCAACTATTGCTGAATTTAGGCATAAGTTGAGAATGGCGTTTGTTGGTGATGATACTCTAGTTTCAGTTAGTGAAGACATGACTTGGTTTACAGGTGAATATGTGAAGAAAGTTATGCGAGAACTTGGATACGAAGTTACTCCAGCAGAAAAAGGTGAGAAGATTATTTCTTTTAAGGACATTAGTGAAGTCACATTTCTGAAACGTAAGTTTAGAAGAGATGGTGATTTTATGATGGCTCCTTTAGCAGAAGAATCAATCTACAAAAGCCTTTGTTATGCTACGAAATCCTCTGTTAGTGATGAGGTTAGGTCAGTGCAAGTCCTGGAAGTTGCGCAGTATGAGATGTTTATGCATGGTAAGGAGAGATTTCTTTCTTTTAGTGTTGAACTAGAACAAGTAAGTGATATTAATTTTAAAAGATTCACTTATGAAGAACTCTATCAGAAGTATACTGATAGGGACTTCAAGTTCTGGCAATAAAATGCCTCTCATACTAGTCGTGGTGACTTAAAACAGGCCCGCGGATTGCGTGAATACCCCCTATGGTGGAGATAGGAATTTGGATCAAACCAGATAAACAAATGATTAGAATGTGCATAAAATTGCATTTAGGCTTACGAGCTGAACATTATTTATTTGATCACTTTGGAAAGAAGCGTATCCAAAGAAGCTATAAATTCTTAAAGAGCAATCGAGTTTCAACAACGAAACAATTGCTTGAAGTGGCAATTGTGGGTTAAATACTTCGCAGAATTAAATACAGATGAAATAAATATTAATACGGTGACTCATACACCGCTTGTTGGTTTATCCAATGAAAATCAAATTGAAATAAGTGAGAAAGCGCCAATTAAGATAGAGAATATGACGATGGTTGGTAACTTGCAACTTAAAGAGTATTTTGCAAGACCGATCCTATTAACTACTATAGTGGTTGGTACTTATACTGGTTTACCCTTACCGATATTTTATAATTGGAAGACGAGGGTACAGAATAAGTTAACGGGTTACAAATATTTTAGAGGTTGTTGTAAGATAACTCTGATGTATTCAGGTAATCCAACTGCTACTGGTACTGAGATTGTGGCGTTTTATCCTGAAGTGGCTCCATCGACAGCGTCGTTAGTTGAGTGGAGTTTACCAGATTTCTTTGAAGGAAGGGAATCGTATTGTACTAGACAGTTTTTACAGTTGCCACATCTACAGGTTAATGTAGAACAGAAGTGTAATGAAAGCATTTGCTTACCTTACCCAAATTCTACAGGTACTATATTAATAGCAACTGGTAATGATTGGTATATGAATAGTGTGACCCTGAATCCTGTAGTGTTGAATTCAGGGTTGACACCAAATCCTCTACGTATTGATGTGTATGTATCATATGAGGATGTCGAGTTGTATGGTCCTATTTTTGAGGAAGGGCCCGCAGAAGGAAGTGATAGACAATTGAGTAGAGCACTTCAATTCTCTAGTAGAATAGCTAGAGCTGTTGGTAGTATTTTCCCTGTGGTTTCACCATGGGAGAAGATCCTTAGTACAGCAGGTGATTTGGCCCATACTTTTGGGTGGGCAAAGCCAATTGAGGTGCCTGTGAATATGATGATTACACGAGCGAATACTAATATTTCTTATATGTCTGGGCAACCAGATTTTAGTGAAAAGTTGAGTATGTCCCCGTACTCAACTGTGGATGTTTCTGGTTATAAGATACCGCTCAATTCTGAAGATGATACAAAGATTTTAAGTATCGCTAAGAAATGGGGGCTGATTTGGACCACTAACATAGTTGGAGATTATGAGGTAGTGCCTTTGTTGAACTTTGACTCTAGTTTTGGAGTTAAAAGAGTGTTTACTCCGCTGGCTTATATGTCAATGGGTTTTATGTATTGGAGAGGAACAATAGAACTAAAGTTTGAATTTGTTTCCAATGCTCTTCTAAGACAAAGGGTGGCTTTGTATATTGTGCCTCCTGGTGCAGTGGCACCAACAACATACGTACCGGGTATACAATTATTGACAACAATAGTTGATATAGTGGGTAGAACTGAAGCTATAATTAAAGTACCATATTATAGTGTGAATAATTTTGAGAGTGTGAATTATTATTCAGGTTCTATTAATTATACAAGAGTTGCAATAGTTTATATTGCCCCAACTGATGGACAGGCTGGTACCCCTTCTAATATTTTCCACAATGTTTATATTAGAGCTGGTGATGACTTTGAGTTATGTCGCCCAACTTTAGGTAAAATTAGGGACTTTGTTGTAAAAGAAGGGCCAGTAATCTGTGAAGGTCCAGTTACCAAATTGACAATGGGAGAGGATGTTGAAGATCTTCTTGAGTTGTTTAAGAGACCAATTTACTCTTACAATTTGGCAATGGTTGCAAACACGACATATAGTTTGCCAATGTATGGATTACCTCCAAATGTGACCAGCTTTGGTTATTCCGGAAGTACTCCAATTTCATTTAGTAGTGTACCTATAGAAGCTAGTTATTTAAGTTTTTATGGTGCATTATTTTTGGGTATGTCAGGTGGTATGCGTATAAAACTAGTTAGAGTAAACACTGGTATTACGGCCACTCCCCCTGTTATTATGGCAGGAGTAAATTATACTGGTGCCGGGCAACTAGCAATTGATGTTAATGCGTTGTATAGAGGTGATGCTAAGCAATATTTTACTACACCTGTAGTTGAAATAGAGTGTCCTTCTAGAATTATTGGAAATTTTACTAGCGCAAGTCAGTACTTTTCTAATGAATTTAGAATAGCAAGTTCACGTTTTACTGATAACATTATGGTAGAGGCACTAGGTGTTGCTGAAACACGTCATGTTTATGTGTCTACTGCAGATGACTTCCTTTTACGAGGATTTCTCTGTACGCCGACGCTAGAACTTGTTGTGTAATTTACAGAAAAGAAACTCTCGAGAGAGGATAAATCTCGGACAGGTCAGAACAGATCTGAGGCTTAAGAGTCTATATAAAATTAATTTGAATTTTTATAGGCTTTACGGCCTGGAATTTTGTTCAAATTTAATAATATATGGATGCCAAAAAAGG
>Ga0308189_10000034_pt1 | contig 9889 bp, 2 predicted proteins | sample ER_RNA_184_FD_200969 | JGI IMG/M metagenome (GOLD analysis project Ga0308189, IMG submission 200969) | Metatranscriptome of bulk soil microbial communities from the East River watershed near Crested Butte, Colorado, United States -... | ecosystem: Environmental > Terrestrial > Soil > Floodplain ... | reverse complement strand
GTCATATATATATAGTTTAATCTGGCAGTTGTAACCCAACTGTTCGATTGATCGATATATATATGAAATTATATCTGTCTTTTTCCTTTCTATGAATTTTGTTATTCTTTCATAGTCAGAAGTTGAAATAACCATTTCCACCAATAATATATTTAATTTTATATTATTAGTATATGTAATCGCCATTGTGTTCGCGATTATGTTACATCCCTCGTAAGAGGCGCTGTTTTATGCTACTGTAGAAGTAGTAAGTGATCGATTTTTGAGTCGAGTTTGTATATTCTTAATAGTTATACAAATTGGGTGTTGCTACCCTCAAATGGATCTGGAAGATCCGCCGGTGTGGGATATCTTTTGATGTTCCAAAGAGCTTGTCTCTTAAAGTTCCAGTATTATATTGACATACGTAAGTATGTGTTAATTTATATAGAATACAGTGTTGTGACTAAGTATCTCTCAAGGATATCACAATAAGTTCCTTCTGTCGTGGAAGGATACCTTCTTATTTCAAGATTGGATTCAGTGTAAGTATAAGCTACGTGGTTGTAGTCGTATTTCACACGTCAATACCCAATTTTTGCGTTATATTTAAAATAGGCATCGAGCCTGTATAACGTGACGGTACTTTCTATTGCTAAGTAGAAAGGTTCCGAACATCGAGGTTCATATAATTCTATACATATTTAATTAATTGGTGTTAATTTAATATATCTTAATTTCTCTCGGTCCACCAGTCTCCCAGTCCTACATATAATGACTAATACAATTTTTGACGTCAAAAATCAGGTATTAGCAGTCCCCCACCAAGGGCTAGTCATTTCCCATATTAAAGTTAAGATTTTCTTTTTAATTTTACAACTCTCTTTCTCTCTCTTTACTCTTTGTTTAATATACACAAAACCTTCTGTTTTATATTCTAATCCCGAATTTCTATCTTATTTATATGTATCAATCTTAAACTCTATTCATTCTATGTATCTTTGTATTAAATTATTATACGATATTGAAATAAATCCGGGACCCAATATTCCCGATGATTATTCTTCAGAGGAAGAAATAGATTATTATCATGGTGCTTTACGTATTCCCCCCGGTACTCCCCTAAGGAATATTCAAGCTCATGAGCACAATACTGTTCATTGTGAGCTGGAAGGTAATTTTCAAACTTTATCTGCTTTCTATTCATATTTAATGTTATGTATCCGTGGTAATGATTCTAATTACTTGCGTTTATTCGCTTACTCTATAGCATCCTATATCTTCTTTCCTAACAGGTACGCCCAAAACTTCTTTCTCACTTATTTTGATGGTTCATTATCTTTATTACATATGCACAATCAAAATTACTTGCAATTTTCTCTCGATCTATCAGGAGATTATATAGTTAAATACAACAATATTGAAATAGATCCTAACGGTTTTGATTTTGCATTATATCATGTCTTTAGCGATATTTTGGATTTACAGCCAGAAGTTCGTGATGAAATTTTGACAGGTGAGGCGTATTTTGACTGTCAAAGTATTTCTACTCTAGTTTCAATGGACAATCCTGATGTTACTGCTATTTTGCTCATGCATGATGTGGAATTGAATCCAGGTGAGATATATAACTATTTTAAGCGACAAGAAAGTTATATTGTAAGGATTGTCGAGAATATCCATACTGAATCGCAATATAAGATTTTACTAGAGATTCATAAATCTTTGATTCTTGCCATGCATATTGAGGAAGAGTTAAATATACGTGATCCTAAGGTATATGAATGTTATGATAGAATTCACTCTATGATTTTTTTCGAAGCTCCTAGTGCTCTTTACATGAAAGGTATCAAGTTAATGCATGATATCGAAAGTAATCCAGGTCCTCATTCTTACTCTCGTCTAGTTGCTCTGTACTTGGATTGTATGAATTATGCAGCAAGTATTAAGGATGATGAATTTATTTCTAAGTATCATCCCCTCTTATTAAGTGAATATAATGATATTTTTTATTGCACTCCACTATCTGATGATAACTCGGTGGGATGTTTAGAAATTAAAAACCATATATATGACTTTCTTCATGTTACTCCTCAGATGGATATGCTCAGATCCCTAAACCCACTTAATGGTATTGTTCCAGCTGTTAATAATTTAGCTGATGGTATTAAGGGAATGAAAGTTGGGATTGAGCATGAGACTTTAGAGTATCTTTTAGGTATTGCTACAAAAGTCTCAGAAGTATCCGTTGATCTCGATCCTCGTACTAAAGATTTTTTGACTCCTAAGATTCCTGATGCTTTAAATTTAACTAATATTTTCTTATGGTTGCAGAGCCCAAAAAATGCAACGTGTGTTTTGAGTTCTATCATTGTGATATTAATTTTGTGTAGACAGCGTTATCCTAGTAATGTCGGATTATTATCTTTATGTTCTGCATTTGGTGTTATTGCTATTTTATATTTAAATTCTCCCACTATAATGTCTTATTTGTCGACATGGATTTTTCCTTCCGTTAAACCTCAAAGTGATGATACTGATTGGTTTTCGATTATTACAGAAACATTATCCTTTGGTTTCTTCTCTAGGTCTATTACTTTCAAGGACACAGATTCTATCGGGAAAAGCATTGCTGCGGCTGAAAAATATTCTAAAGGTGTAGGCGATTATATCGAAAGATTAAAAAACCTTATAGTAAAAATAGTATCTAAGTTAGGTGAAACTTTTGGAATGGAATTGAATCTTGGTTTCAACCGTCATGCCAATATTATTCAATCTTATACTTCGAGACTTATGGCTTTAAAATTAGATCCTGCGATGTTTGATGGTAATGTTACTTTTGAGTTTTCTCGTTCGGTCCAAAGATTAGAGAACGATATAAATGCTTATATTGCTAAGCTAGCTCCAGACAAGAATAATTCTTCCTATCATATTGCTTTAAGGAATACGTTGCTGCTTATGAATCCCTTGTTAGCATTATGTCGTAATTCTCATATTAGACGTGTAGTTAGAAGGACTCCATTTAATATAAACTTTGTCGGTCCCAGTGGAGTCGGAAAAACCCAATTGAGTAGTGCCGTTATTCCATTAGTTTTTTGTCGGCAAGCAACAGCAGCAGACTTAGAGCGTGCTAATGATAATTTCTTTTCTATGTGTTTTGTCCAGGGTCCAGGGGAGAAATTCTCTGATACTTATGATGATCAATTTGCTTGGTTATATAACGATTTTCTAGCTAAATTGGAAAGCGAGGGTGCTCAACAGTCTGAAATTTTAATGTTTATACAGATGTTAGGCAGTTCTCCTTTGCCCTTAAATTGTGCTGAAATATCGAAAAAAGGTCTAATTATGTTTTCATCTGATTTTATAGTTACGAGTATGAATGCTTATCGTATTACGCAACATGTGGTTAAAGTTCTAACTCATTTAAATGCTTTGATTAGAAGGATTAACGATCATTTGAATTGTTTAGTTACTATAAAACCGGAATATCGAAGTATTCCTAATCCTGAGCCAGGTGTTGTTTATCCATATCCCGATCCTAAGTTTTATTGTTCACTTGATAAAACAAAAGCAATGGCTTTAGATCATCCAAATGGTATTAATACTGACATTTATGTTTTTGATGAGTGGGACTCTGGAACCGGCCAATATAAGGTTGGTGGTTTTAGAAATTACAATTTTAACCAATATATGGAGGTGTTATATGCTCGTTATCAAACTCATATTACACATCAAGATCGAATTAATGCTCAGACTTCAGTATTTATCGAAAGAGTTACAGGTGATCGTTTGCTTCAGTTACAGCAAGAAGCTAATCGCCCTCATCAACAAGCAGATGATAACATCTGGACGGAAGATATGCCTGAACTAATTAGCGATTGTGAACTAAATAATTATATTCAAGATCTTGATATTGATCCAGAAAATGTTACAGATAATTTACTGGCAGAACTAGCACTAGATATTCACAATTATGAAGAAAATAATAGAGATATATTAGTTGATTCTCTTCCAGATGAATCTGTGAGTCGTTGGTTGAGAAGATATATTTCAACTTGTGTAGAGGATGGTATTAGATATCTTATTGGCCCTGAGTATGGTTGCTATAAGGATAAGAATGATCCAATGAATATGATGTTACAAGGTGCTAATTGGGTTGATTTATTTTACCTATCTCAGTATGATTTTTGTGATACAGTAATCTTGCATAGTTTGCGTTTGCGACACAATTTTTGTGATGTATTGAGTGCGGCCCATACATTATCTTTATCTTTGATGAAACGTATCCATTCTGAGTTCATCAGATTTAAATTTTCTCCGCTCTTGTGGTTGAAGAGTAATCCTTATCTTGGTTTAATTGGTATTGGTGCCACTGCTACAACTGGTGTCCTGGTGTTTAAAAGTTTAAATATTGTTATGGATTGGGCTTTTAGGATTTTCAATTTTGCCCCTGATTTTTCTGCTAGTGAAACTGAGAGCGATATCAGGCAACAATCTAATGAAAAACCAGATAAAGATATGGAATTTATGAGAAAGCCTCTTTATAATTTTTATTCTGTACGTATTCGTGCTACTGTCCCTAGTATAAATAAATTTATAAACGTGACTCCATCTCAAGCTTTTGCTATTGCAGACCATACTCTTGAGCTCCCTTATCACGTTATTGTGTTGTGTGATATGTATAAACTAAGAAAAGGTGTAACAAAAGTTGAGATTGGGTTGATTCCAGTCAATACACGATTAACTGTACCATCAGAATGGTTTAATATTGAAGATTTAACAATAGATAGAATTGGTAAGTCTGTTGATATAGCTAGAGTAACTTTTCCATCTTCTTTAGATAAATTTCCATGTATTAAAAGATATATTCCTAAAAAGACGCCTGAATTACTAAAGCTTATACAGTCTAGAGATTTTTTAACTGCTTCTGCGTTCGTGATCCGTGGTGGTATCTTAGCTAGAGAAAAAGTAAAGGTATCATATAATGGACACTTTAATTATCCTTTAGTAACCACTATGATGGATCCTCTTGCTCGAGATACTATCACATTGCCCTCTATAGATGTAGATATCGAGCATTCACTGAAGATAGATTTCCCAACCATTGATGGTGACTGTTATATGGCTGTATTTATTGATGATCCTATAATTAGAACGTTAACTTCTGTTGATCCACAGTTACAAAATCCAATATTAGCTTATAGACACCTAGCTGGAAATCCAAGTGTCCATTTGGGATACGGGGCTTTGATGTTTCGTGATGATTTTGATTCTATTGAATCTAGTGGTTTAAAGTGTCCTCAATTGTTATTGGAGGAAGATTCTATTCTTAGGAAATTAAAGTTGGAAGAGTTGTTACCAATGAACCAGCAAAATAATTCAACTGAACTTGTATCCGTTATACTTGACCCTCCTAAACATTTAGCTCCTCACCACCCTATTCAAATGTCTTGTTTATCCATCCCTATGAGTCGTAATAATCCCATAGCACGTAGTGAGTTGTTTAAGGATATTAAATATAGATATGGTATAACTAAGATGCCTGTTCGACTTTTCCCCTCTATTGATGGAATAGATCCAATGTCTGTTGCTAGAGAGTCTTATGGTAATAACCTCGAGTTTTCGTTGAACTATAAAGTTGCTAATTTGGTTGCTGATGAAGTTGTTAACGAATTGTTTAGCGTTTCAGGGCCCATCCTACACACTAGAGTTTATACGACCATGGAGGTTTTAGAAGGTGTTCCGGATGAAGGGATTCGATCTAACGATCGTTCCACATCATGGGGTTATCAAATGAAAGCTTTGGCTAAAATATATAATTTTACTGGTGATGATTTACGTTGGGCTTTTGGAAAAGAAGACAGGTATGAGTATACATCAGTCTTTGCGCGTTTAGTTTTATCACTATGTGCTCACTATGATTTAAGCTTGCAATCTGGGGAGGATTTTGCTCATGTATATATGGACTGTTTAAAAGCTGAATGTAAAGATAGTGATAATGCACGGCTTTTTTGTGCGTGTGACAAAATATTTTTGCTAAAATGTAAACAATACTTCGGTGGTTTTGCCAACTGGATATATGTTAACCGAATTAAAAATGGTATTGCGATTGGCATTAATCCTTATGCTGAGTGGGACATATTTTATAAATGGTTAACTGAAGTAGCTCATTACGGTATTTTTGGTGATTATAAAAAGTATGATAAGCGGCAAGTCTCTTTTCTTATGTTTGTTACACGTTTATGTTATACTCAATATTATTCCGGTACTCCAGCTGGGGATTGTCGAGCTAGAGATATACTATTTAGCAAAATGGTTAAAACTTTACATGTTGCTTTAGATAAAGGTACTGCTTATATTTATGAATGGTTTCACGGCAATACTAGTGGTAATTTGTTGACGGCCATAATCAATTCAATCACTGGTCTCTTTATAGTTAAATATTGCTGTTGTGATATCCTACTCTTAGAGAAGGGTGGCATCGATGCTGGTAATGGTAGTAATTTACCAGTTATTTTTAAAATACTTAGAAAAAAAATTAGAACTATTGTATATGGTGATGATAATGGAATAATGGTTCATGAAAGTTTACGGCATAGGATTCATTTTTACTCTATACAAACCTCTATTGAGAAGTGTTTCAATCTCGTTTATACCGATGAAATGAAAGGAAAACGTCTAGATTATGTAGTTCCCCATCATACGCATATTTTAGAGGGAAATTTTATTGCTAGAGGCTTTAGATTTGAAGGTTCTATGGTGGTTGGTCCCCTACGAGAGATTAGCATGTTTGAATCTTTAGCATGGTATAAGAATATTAAAGATCGTGAAGAGCTCGTACGTAATGTTGAACGCGTACTCAAAGAATGTTCAGCTAGAGGGAAATCTTATTTTTATCAACATCAGCCTTTCTTATCCGATATATGTATTAAAAGGCTAGGTTCTCCTCCTCGTTTCCAACTCTGGGAAGCTGCTTTTGCTGCCTTCCAGTGTGAGGAATCATTATATTTCGACCCCTCTTTTATTTATGGACATCTAAATATTGAAGGTTTTTTTTCGACCCCAGATTATGGTGAATCTGAACCTGAACACCCGTTACTACATGATGATGCACTTAAGGTAACGTTATCCCCGCATTTCTAATAACTTAATTAATAATAGTTATCGTGAGACTAAAGTTCACGAGGGTTTGTGTATTTTTTCACCAGTAAAAAATACCGTACTATTTTATAGTAGCGTAGTTGTTACCCCACAATCTTCTAATAATGAGGTTTTAGTCGATGGTGGATCAAAAATGAATAAGGGTTCTTTAAACCCAGTTATGTGTGATTCTAACATAACAACATGTTTTGTCGAAAATGAATCAGTCGTTACTTCCGACTTTAAAGAGAAGAAGATGCCTAATAATTATGAAGTTAAAGGTGAGAGTATTAAAGATTTCTTAGCAAAGCCTTATTTGTTAACCAGTTTACAATGGACTTCAGCTTCGGCCACTAATGTAAATTTATATTCCGTAGACATTGGTCCTCTTTTGGCTAGTGTTACACAATGGGAATTCAAAATAAGAGGCTTTGAGCTTATTAGGGGGACATTTAATTTTAGAGTACAATTGAATGCTTCTCCTTTTCAATGTGGTAATTTACTTATTCATTATCTTCCTAATTATGCAAATCGTATTAGTGTTGATGCTACTTATGCTGCGAGATATAATACATCACTTGTTCAAAAGTTTCAACATCCAAATATACAATTAGATTGCAGAGATTCTATTGCCCTTTTATCTGTTCCTTACATAGCTCCAACTCCATATTATGATGTTAAAACTGGTGCTCATGATTGGGGTAGAATATTTATAGACGTTATATCTCCATTTTCTAGTGGTGCTGCTGGTATCTTAAATGCCGAAATTACTGTTTTTGGGTACTGGTCTGATGTTGAGTTGGCTGCACCTATAGTTCCTCAATCTAGCAAGAAGGAAAGATTTACAGCTATGAATGGAAAGTCATTAGAAGAACGTGAATTTAAATTGGGTCCTGTCGCCAATGGATTGAAGGCTGTTTCATCAGCTGCTTCTTCTCTTTCTTCTATTCCATTTCTTTCCGCAGTAATGTCTCCTTTATCATGGGCTGCTGATGTGGGTTCTCAGATAGCCTCCATTTTTGGGTGGTCTAAGCCACGTGCTAATGAGCATACAAGTATTATCGCGCGGCAGTCTACTAGATACTATGGTACTGGTGATGGAACTGACGTGTCTGTTCCAACTACATTGACTTGCCAAAATGCTGTTAAAGTGACCGATGATTATACCATAAGATCAGATGATGAAATGTCCCTTAAATATTTGTTAAGTATTCCAACTTATATGGGATTAGTTAATTGGACAACGTCTGCTGCTAGCGGTACCTTGTTAGCTACATATGAAGTACGTCCAAGATTAATGTCAACATCTGCGACGAATGTTGTTGGAGCTTTTACCTATTCATATACTTACGGTGCTCCGCTATTCTACCTATCGAATTTCTTTGGCTTCTATCGTGGTAGTATGAAATTGCATATTAAAGGAGTTAAGACCATTTTTCATAGTGGAAAATTGTTGATTACCTTTACTCCATTAGCCGCTACTTTATCTGTAACACCAAATGTTACTACTTCTATTTATTCCTTTAGAGAAATAGTCGATATTAGGGAATCTTCTGATATTACGCTCAATTTACCCTATATGTTATCTCGTCCTTATCTTAAGCAAACCCAGAATATTGGAACTGTTAATATTTATGTTCTTAATGATTTGAGATGCCCTGAGACTGTTTCGCAGGATATAGACTTAATGGTTTTCTTTACTGCTGGTGATGATTTTGAGTTTCAAGTTCCAACTTCAAGTAGAAGTGGGTCAGGTTCTAATATTTATACCCCACAAGCTAGTTCAGAAGAGGTTCTTGTTGATGCTGGTATTGCAGAGAGTAAAGAGCAAGGTTGTAATACTATGTATAGTGAATTATCAATAGGTGAGCATTTTACCTCCATCAAACAGCTACTTAATAGAAATAGTGTATTACAATCAACCACAGCTCAAACTTTTCCATCACAAGGTGTAGCTCTTTATCCATGGTTTGTCTCCGGAGTTACAAATACTGCTGTTACTGGTGCAGCCAAATCGGGCGGATTTATCGGTGATCCATTTAGTGTCTTTGCTCCTATGTATAACTATTTTAGGGGAAAGGCTAGAGTAGGACTGGTTACTTCGTCCAATGCTAAGATCATGATGTCAAATTACCCATTCTTGATGTCAGATAGCTCATCTACTTCTTTTTTATCTACCACTACAACATTATATGGTGGTAATTTAACGTATGCTATTAGTGGTAGTTATCTAAATGGTCCAGCCTTTACACCAATCCCTAGTGAAGAAAATAACATTCCATATTTGCAGTTGCCCTATTATGCTCAATTTCCTGTATCTTATGTTGATGTTTGGCAAGGTGATACCACTAATTTTTTCACAGCAGATGAAACTGTTCCTGTTTCTACAGCATTATTTGTTAATCAATCAACAGCATTAGGAACGACAACAACGCTACAACGATCATTTTGTGATGATTTTCAATTGACTTTTTTCATAGGATGTCCAGCATTATTAACTAGTGTAGCTTAATTTTTAATCTACTATTGTAGAGGAATTTTATAACTTTAAAATCCAACTAAAATAAAATATATATAAATATAATTAAATAAATAAATATGTAAATATTGTAAATATGTAAATAATTATAAATAAAATGTAAATATGTAAATATGTATTCAGTATTATTTTGCTAAATGCTTCTCGTTCTTTATACATTATCAAATGAAAAAAATGTTTCAGCTGGCTCAAATGATTTATACATTTTTTTTATTAGGTGTACTATGTTAT
>Ga0308189_10000033_pt1 | contig 9929 bp, 2 predicted proteins | sample ER_RNA_184_FD_200969 | JGI IMG/M metagenome (GOLD analysis project Ga0308189, IMG submission 200969) | Metatranscriptome of bulk soil microbial communities from the East River watershed near Crested Butte, Colorado, United States -... | ecosystem: Environmental > Terrestrial > Soil > Floodplain ... | reverse complement strand
TTTTCACTGTTATACTTTCTTGTCGTTTTTGTTGGTTTAGCGAAACCTTCACCTGCCGTTGTATTATAGTGTCAAGGGGTTTTTCCCGTATTCACTATCTTTGCTTCCGCATATTAAAAGTTTATAGCTTTCTTTGTAAAAAGCTCGACGTCTGGGTCATTTTTCCGTTAAGTGACACCCCGTTTGGTTACCCGTGTCTTACACATTGTTGTCAAGGGGTTTTTCCCGTATTCAACATTTGTGGACTTAGTCTAACCCGTTTTTGTGTGCGTTATCACATAACCCATTTTTATTATATTATATTTTATTATTTTTGCAAGATTAATTTTTCCAATATTTTCCGTAAGTCCTTATTAGGAGCTCGCGCAGTTTTCTTACTGATTTGCACAAATCTACGGACTCTTCTTGGATTCTTTATTCCCAAGTGTTTATTAATTATTTTAACTTTGTTATTCTTTTTAGGTTTACTTAATAAAAAAATTTATTTATCAACTATATTTGTAATTTACGCTTTTGATACTGTTCAAACTATTAACAATGTCAGAAAATATGTCTCAGCTGTTTCTGAATCTCCCATCACTTAGCTTGACTTTGTCAGCTTCTGAGGAATTGCAGATTCGTAATTCAGCTAAACCTTCGTTAGGAACTCCTACTAGAGTCGCACCACTACGCTCTGCATCTGGTATTGCTCGTGCAGAGAATCAGTTATTTTTAACCGATTCTCTCCCTGTAACATCAAAAATACAGAAGCGTTTTGTTGTAGCCCTTATTTCCGATTACAACCGTCTTTCTCGTAAAGATCGATCCAAATCGTCAAAAATTTTCCAAATTCCTTCTAATATTTCATATCTTCAAATTTTGTATCAATATTTAACTAAACAACTCCATAATGATCAGGATATTACTAATTGCTTCTTTCTTTTCCTTAAGTCTTTGTCTATCGCACGAAAATCTTTTCAATTTAATGATTCAACATTCCTTCCAATATCCTCAGCATCTCGTCTTATTAATGCTTCACTTTGTCTCTTACTTAATTTACCAAGTTTATCTAATTGCTCTAAAATCACTGCTTATGCGTATGTTCTTCGACTCTTCCTTAAAGATAAAGTTCTTAACAATTCTGCCGTTCTATCTGCTTTATTGTTACCTCGTTCTTATGGAGCGTCAAGTTTTTACGCCTCTGCAACCGCTAATCTTAAGACTTTAAATTCAGAATTTATATCATATGCTACTTTGTTCAAACAATATAATAATACTCCTTCACTTAAAAATAATTTTATCGATATCATTTATGCTTATTACACATTATTTTACAGTATCACTGAAGACGCCGATATAACTGAGTCAGGCATCAGCGATACTTTTCAATTTTTAAACAACCAATATTCTCGTTTTATAGCTGAGCCTCAGATAGGTATTTCTGTCAATCATACAATTGATGGAAGCTTGGATGATGCTATTAATAAATCTCTTAATTTATTTTCAGAATTGACAAAAGCTCTCTCCGATAAATATCAAACTACTGTAAATGACTATCAACGTAAAATTATCGCATCCATTACTTCAATTTACAACTTATATCGTTTCACAACTCACAAATTGTCTCTTCAAGACTTTTGTGTTAATCTTTGTGGTGTAATTGGTGCTGCTGGTTTGGCATCAGATATTATCACACAATTAATAATAACTGTTAGGTCTCTATTTTTAATGCCCGTTGCTCAATCTTTAAGTGCAGGACATTTCAATATTATAAAATCGATTTTTCTATCCCTTTATTGTATTTTTGTAGGAACTCTCCCTGGTAAACATACTGTAGATGAATTTGCTATGCGCATGGATCGTTTTCCAAAAATGATTTCTGGTATCGAAACTATGTGGTCTAAATTAGATCTCGTAGTTGGTCAAGCTCATTCGTTTATAGAAGAAAAATTTTTAGGTCGCCATAATAAATTTGTTAGTTCAGAAATGCTCGATGAGGTTATCACTTGGGCGGATGACGTTGCTAAATACGCTGGTTATATGGAAAGAAATGAAATTAACCGTGATATTGAAACAATGACAGCCGCTTCTAAGTTGTATCCTCGTGGAGTGCGTCTGATAAAAGAATGTACCCGTCTCAAATTAGCCCCCGCAAATTTAAATTTAATTAGATCCCTTCTCCCTGGTGCTATCAAGCTTAGTGATGCTGCTTTTAAGTCAGGTGCCAATAAGCATTCACTTCGTGTGGAACCTATTGTCGCTTGGTTTACTGGTTCAACTGGTCTTGGTAAAACTGGTATGACTTATCCCTTTATAATTGACATGATGCGTGTGTTTGGTCCTGTGCCTAAGGATTGGCAACAGAACATACACGCACGTATCGCTGAAAATGAATATTGGGATGGTTATGATGATCAAGAATATTTAATATATGATGATTTTCTCCAAAAGAAGGATTCTGCGGCTAATCCCAATGTTGAACTCTTTGAAATGATTCGTGTAACCAATGCTTTCCCCTTCCAATTACACATGTCTTCTGTGGAGGATAAATCAAATAAATTTTGTAATGCTAAATTCGTGTTTCTTTCTTCCAATCTCGACGTCATTAAAACTGAATCTTTAAATTGTCCCGAAGCTGTTCAAAGGCGTATTGATTATGCTTATAGAGTTTCCATTAAACCGGAATTCCGTGAGTACTATACCAATGCGTCTGGACAACAGTGTTTCAAATTAGATGCGACAAAAGCCCGTGCTGCTGCTCGCATCTTGTTAGGTCCTAATAATAAAAATTTAACAACTAATAATCTCGAAGTTTATATTTTCGAACGTTTCTCTGTGTTCGATGGAAAAACGTTGCAGACGAACATGACTTATGCCGATGTTGTCAGACAATGTTCTGATGCGTTGGAGAGTCGTTTCGCCCGTCATGTTGATTCATCTGAATATTTAGAAGCGTATCGTGAACCCCAATGGTTAGAATTAACACCCCCCCCTGCATTGCCCGAAGACATAATTGAACATCCCTTACAAGCTAATGCTCAGATAGGAGTACTACCTGCTGTCGCTGTTGTGACTGCCCGTCTTTCGAGATGGTTAGTTATGCAGCACTTCATATGTGCTTTGCTGTTTGGAAATTCAGAGGACACTTGTCTTATGGATTTATTGTACTATATTAAAAATGGTATGTCAAATTTGTTAGAACGTTTTAATATTATTCCTCCCCCTTCAAATTTATGGTCAAATCAATCGTATAGTTATTATAAAAATTATGCGATTTCTATTAAAAGTTATTTATTAAATTGTCAAAATCAAATGTCTGAAACCCTTGTATCAATTCTTGGTGCAAGTTGGAAATATTTTAAAATAGCGCTTCTCGCTGGTATATTTATATTAACTACTATGTTTGTAAAATCTGTTGAAAGGAAGTGTTTACCCAAATTTATAACTGAAGACGATAAGTTGAGTCTGTTAGTGAAAGAGGCTAACACATGTTTAGAAAATGATTGTAGAAATTGCAAGGTCTGCAGCAATTCCGTTCCCACGCCTTCAAATGCGATATGGAATTCGAACTGCGCTTGCTATATACGTCGTATGGAACTCTCTCGAGATAACATACGGCAGTATTGTGTTTCTATGTATGGAAATCAACGTGTGTCCCCCGATCATGACATGACTTTAACTGATATGTATGATGTGATTGAACAAATTTGCAATTGTGATTGTGCTATATGTCCCTACTGTAATGATGAGGATCTTAAATCGAAGTTATATGAAACAGCAAAACTGCACAAAACTAACTGTGTATGTCTGCTGACTCGTTTTTATCAAGGTTATAGAACTGAATCATTGCTTCAATTTCTCGTCACCCTCAAAGATAATCTCCCTGCTTATTCTCTTAAAAATAAAGAATTAATTAGGCTTATATCTCAGTCGGAATATTCACGCGATATTCCGTTGTTCAAAGAAAATCAAGGACCTTTATACGATGCAAAAATTAAAAGTGTAGCTCCCCGAACCAAAATTATTAATCAAGCCCCCGCTATTTATGAAGGTCGTCAAGCGCGTAACGCTGTACGAACCACGATTAAAAATCAAGGCCCTCACTATGATATGAAAATGAAACATGTAACAACTTCCCGGATTGTCAATCAAAGTGTCGCGAATTTAACTCCGTTTGTTGATGATGTACAAACTACATTGTCGAAGGCGGATATTCATGTTCGTGATGCATGTAATATATCGAATTGTGGTCGGTGCTTATCGGAACAGTCATCTGTGTCTTTGCAAAGGAATTTACCCGAGCAAGATGTAGGTGCTATAACGATAGTACGCGACGTTGTGTATAAAAATTTATTTAAGTTTGTTGTGACTAAGACGGATTCCCGGAACGTGAAAACAACTACTTATTATGGACAAATATTTATGCTTGGAGGTCGATTAGGTTTAATACCGAAACACTTCCTTAGAGCAATTAAAATGGACCAAGAACTCGGATATACTTTAGAATTTTGTCTCGAAGATGCATTTGCAGTAACAACTAGTCAGTATCCAGTTGAAGTAATACAGAGTGTGGAAAATCACATTGAACATGATTCCCGCGACTTAGCTATTATTCAGCTCCCGATTAACGCTGGTTGTTATGCACAAGCATTCAAACATATTGTCGACGAACAAGATTTATTCAGAGTAGGTCACAATCCTGGTATCTTAGCGAGGTATCAAGTTGCGACTGAAAAAGATAGGCAGAAGGGCATTCGCCATTATCGTGAAATGTTCTATTTGTCGACTCTCACCCCTGAAGATAGTCTTGTAGAAACTAATATGCGTGATGAGATAATTACGAATAGAGGATCATACTTATATCATGCCGTGACTGTTCCTGGTGACTGTGGATCTATCCTAGTCGCTAGAAGCACGAGCATCACACAAAAGATTGTTGGTATGCATATTGCTGGTTTGATGGGCGTTGTTGAAGGTATCTCTGTTAGCATTACGCAACAGATGGTTACTCAAATGATGTCTCATTTTAAATCATCATCACAATATGGGCACGCTGTTGTACCGTTTGATGTCAGAAGCGATATCTTGCGAGATAATGGAGTGTTTCAATTGCATGGTACAAAAGTTGGCGTTCGCATTAATGGTAGTGTTAAAACTGCTATGTCGCGTTCTGCTGCCTTTGGAGCTTTGTGTGTGTCCCCAAACAAACCCGGATATTTAAGACCATTCACTGGACCAACTGGTGAACGAATTGACCCTATGAAACTGCAAAGATCGAAATATGGTGTTGTTAGACCGTTTGTACCCTTTAATCGTGTGCAAACTGTCTATGAGGCGATGTCTGTTTTTTATCATCGTGAGTATCAAAATACTCCTGAGTGGTATAAGCAGCCATTGACTCTGGAAGAATCTATCATTGGAATTGATGGTGATCCTTTCATCAACGCTATAAATCGGCAAACTGCCCCTGGATACCCCTATACTTTCAGAAAACCTGCAGGTACAGTTGGAAAACAAGGTTGGTTTGGAAAAGATATGGATTATGATTTAACTAACTCGCATTGTTTACAGTTATTAGATGATGTAGAACAACTAAAGCTTAGTATGTTGGACAATGTGCGCCCCGAAATTATCTGGATAGATACATTAAAGGACGCTAAAATTCCTATCGCGAAGGCTGACGTTGGTAAAACTCGTCTGTTTACTGCTTGCCCTATGCATTATAGTATTGCTTTTAGACAATATTTTCTCCCGTTCATTGCACACGCTATGAGGAATCGTGTAGATAACTCTCTGGCCGTTGGTATTAACCCTACCTCTGTGGAATGGACTAAGCTCGCTCAGCGTCTTCAACGTCAAGGATCTAACGTTATCGCAGGAGATTATTCCAATTTTGATGGAACTCTACCTGTACAATACGTTGAGATCGCCGTGAAGATCATGTGCGACTGGTTACTTGTTAACTGGGAAAATATTGTCAAAGCTAATCGTAATGTAGTTTGCGGTCGACAATTAACAAAGGAACAATTTTATGATTTTATTTATAAATTAGGAATGGAATGTTTTAATCATCTTCATATTGCCAATCATGATGAAGCGAAGGGTGCTTTGGTTTATTTCGTTCGTAACGGTATACCCTCGGGTTGCCCTGCGACGGCTATACTTAATAGTATAGTAAATCATTGCGTTTTAGCTGATTCGTGGTTGTCAATTATGGAGAGTGAGCCTCTTTATGAACATTTAGCAACGATGAGTGCGTTTTTTGAGCACACATCGTCTATTTTTTATGGAGATGACTTCATTATGAATATACGACATTCCGTTATAGACTTGTATAATCAGGAAACTCTTACGCAAGTTCTTAAAACTAATTTAGATATGGATATGACTGACGAAGCAAAAACAGGTGACATTGTTAAGGCTCGAAAACTAGCTGACGTCTCTTTTCTCAAACGCAAATTTCGCTTTGAAGAGAGTATTCAGCTATGGGTTTCCCCTATAGATATCAATGTGCTCCTTGATGCACCGAATTGGGTTAGAGCGGGTAATGCTTCTGCATTACAGATATGCGTTGACACATTATCGACGTATTGTCTTACCGAACTAGCCCTACATGAGCAAAGTGTTGATGATCATTGGCGACCAAAAATGGTAGCCTGTGGTCTCAATATTACTCGTGGAACTGGAATTACTTTTAACCCTGATAGTAGGCGTTCTGTATTAGCCAAATTCAGGAATGAACAATTGAATACAGAAATTAACTTTTAGTGTGATCTTTATATTATAATGTTAGATATATGGAAAATTAATATAATTGCTACTAAATTATAAGGCTTAGTTATTTAACTTTACTTATTAAGATGGCCGATGGCAGCCCCGTCAGAATCTAGATATATATCAAATGTCATTAATTGATTAGGTAGTCGTTAATGTCAGAAATTTACCTGCAAACTTCCAAAATACACAAAATTACACTCAACAACAACAAATATTAAAATTTTCGTCCGAAGGTATTGCACCAAATTCTAATGTGCATCTTGATCCTGTTTCATATAGCTCTGCTTTTATGGACTGTGTCAATGATGGTCGCACTCATAATATTATTTCCTTCTTGGAAAGACCACTTATGATGGTGACAGCGGCTTGGCCGACCACTACGGAAAGAGGAACAGTGCTTCAGGCATTCGAACTTCCCTGGGATTTATTATTTAAAGATATGTACAAAACTAAGGTTGATCGCTTCTATGGTTTTCGTGCGGATTGCGAGATTCGAGTTCAAGTAAATTCGCAACCTTTTCAAGCCGGTCGATTACTATTGAGTTGGATACCTGGTTACCGTTATTTAGGCAATAAACAACAATATTATTCTTCATCAACAACTTCTTCAGCTAGTAATATTAAATATTTAGTACCTATCACTGGTTCTCCTCGTATAGATCTAGATTTATCTACCTGTACTGAGGCGACTATGTGTGTACCATATATTAGTCCCTACTCATTTTCAGAACTTACAAATGGTATTGGTTCTATGGGTCGTTTTCAATTGGTGGTTTATTCTCCATTGAGCGATCCGCAGACTGGTAACGTTGACTATACAATATTTATGAATTTCAAAAATATACAGCTTCGATATCCAACAGGTTTACCTTTAACAGCTACAGCTCAAATAGGTTCTGAAGCTGTGGAAGAAGCCGGTGGTGCTGGTATTATTACCTCCGCTGCCTCCGCTATATCCACAGCGTTAGGTGCTGTAGTAGATATTCCTGCTGTATCTCAATTTGCTCAACCTGCACTATGGGTGTCGAAAGGTATTGCAGACGTCGCGCGACAATTTGGCTGGTCTAAACCAACCTCTATTGAAGCGCCTCACGTAACAAAACTTTCAACTACTCGTTTTATGGCAAATTCAGATGGTGTCGATACTTCTCATGTACTTTCACTTTTATCAACTAATTCTCTTGAAACTGATGCGTCGCTTTTTCGGACGAATGTTGACGAGATGGCATTATCTCACGTCGCTCGTACGCAAACGTTTTACACTCGATTCGACTGGTCTACAACAGCTCCAGCGGGTTCAGTGTTGTTCAGCGCGCCCATCACCCCAAACTTTTACCGTTACACTATATCCGCCGCTCAGTACGCCCCTACAACTTTAGCTTATACTTCAGCTGCTTTTAGGCAATGGAGAGGTGGTATTAATTTTAATTTTAAATTCGTTAAAACTAAGTTTCATTCTGGTAGAGTTAGGATAATTTACGTGCCTGGAGACTATTCCGCAGGTGCGACACTTCCCCCAAATTTCGATATTGACGCTAATTACTCAACGGTTGTTGATCTACGATCAGATACGGATGTAGAGTTCAATGTGCCTTATGTCGCTATACAACAGTGGTTGTTAGTTGATAATGCTTATCCTGGTACTGCACGCACTAATTTCTTTAGCACGGGCACCATATACATGGTTGTGCTTAATGAATTACGTGCTGTTAGCACTGTAGGAAGTACTATTGACGTTATAACCGAGGTTGGAGCCGCATCAGACTTTGAGCTCTCGATTCCCCGTCTACCTTCCATATATCCTAGTGATGTTACGTTCCCTCCTCCTGCAACTTCTGCTTTAAATATGCTATTGAAAGCGACAGCGCAGGTTGGTGAGTCGGAAGCCGTGATGGCGCCTCCAGAAGTTATTCAAGCTACTGGTGCTGTCACTGCTCCACTTACATCTGTCGAACATAACACTACTACTTATGTGGGTGGTGCTATAACCGTTGGTGAGAAAGTTTCATCAATTCGCCAAATCATTAAAAGATTTCACAAAGTTTTTACAGATCAAACTACTGGTAATCTTATTACTGGTTCTTATCAAATTCAACCTTCAAAAGTGAACTCCCCTTTAAGTTCTGGCTCTACTTTACCTAGATCTATAGATATGTATGATTATTATTCTTATTTATATGCCTTTTTCCGAGGTTCCTTTAGATTTAAGGTCTTGCCGTACGATTTTCAAATTTATGCCGCTCGTGTGCGTCTTATTCCTGAACAACTTATAACGTCCGGAGCATCACCTGTTGAATTTAACACAGGATTGTTGCCCGAATATTTTACAGCTGCAGATGTTTATATGCCACGCAATATTGAGGGTGTATTTGAATTTCAAGTACCGCATTATTCGAGATATCCCATCTTGCCTATAAGAGCAGGTGGTAGTGTCTCTTCTGATTTGTTTCAGCGCAATTTTACTGAGATAGATCTATCCACGTCGAACACTAATGTGCTTCTAGACCGAACAAGGATTTCAGTCTACAGAGCTGTTGGTGACGACTTCTCGTTCAATCAATTGATCGGGCCTCCGTTCGTGTCGCAATACACTGCTTCATAGAACAGACAACACATTCCATTACGGGTGAAACTGAGGAAACAATGGTAGGTTGTGGTGCTCATTACGTGAAAACTATGCGAAAGTGTAGCAGATTATCGTATACAGCGCTCATTACACCGAAACCGTAAGTGTTTATGATGTTGTCGTGTGGACTTGGAGAGTCCTATACGCGTTTACGCAAAATCCCCCCCGTGACTTAGGTGCTAGGTCGTGATCGTGAACTCTTCTTCATTTAATGAGACTTAGAAGAGAGCGTGAGCGTCAGGTTATCGAATCACAGTTCGCTATTATCTATAAATAGCTTCCATTAGAATTACTTATTATTAGCTCTTAACTATAATAATATTTTAGTCTTTAAATTTAAGAATTAATCAATCTTATATAATATTTAATCATAATTCTTCTTATTAACATTAGATTAGGCTCAATTGTCAAAAATACTAGCCTTGCATACATTAGGTGTGCCCTTACTTTAGTAACTATTTTAGTTCGATCCCTGGGTACGCCCAGTAGAAGTTTTTCTCACTTTTCTTCTTTAAGGATCAAGAAGTGTAAACTTAAGTTAAGATAC
>Ga0308189_10000032_pt1 | contig 9930 bp, 1 predicted proteins | sample ER_RNA_184_FD_200969 | JGI IMG/M metagenome (GOLD analysis project Ga0308189, IMG submission 200969) | Metatranscriptome of bulk soil microbial communities from the East River watershed near Crested Butte, Colorado, United States -... | ecosystem: Environmental > Terrestrial > Soil > Floodplain ... | reverse complement strand
GGGGAGTAGAACCACCCCCATAAGCCAAAAGTGTTTTGGGAGCACACGAGAGCTCACCAGTAACTTGATGACTAGTGGAGGGATTCAATAAGAGGGCCACGCTTAAGCGCCGGGAACGGTGAATAAGCGGGGTGAGGGCGAGGTTCGGGAGCAAAGCTCTTTTCACTCCGCACCTTTTCAAAGGAGCGAATGAACTTAGGCTTCCGGAAGAGATGTTGGGGAACACCTCCTACTTCATGGTGGATGACAACCTCAACGTCATCCCCTGAAGGTGTGCTAATGGTCGCAGAGGTCAGCGATTCATCAGGAGGGGCAAGTGGGATCACAAAGCCAAATTCGTCGCCAGCACACATGGTGACGCGGATAGGATTAGAATAGTTGTCGGCGGAAATGACAAGGTAGCGACGCTCAGTCTGCTCAACCATGTTAATTTCTTTCCAAAAGTACGGGCTATTGTAAGCAACTTCGACAACTTTGGTGGGTTCGAATTGGGTAAGGGACTCATTGAAACCACCGTCAACCATTTCCTTCTCCGTGGGGGTGCCAGAACCAGCGTAATATGGAGCAACAAAGAGTCGTCCATTCGCATTTGAGGAAAGGTTCAGGCGAAGGGAGCCTTTCCAGCCGACGAAGGGTCCAGCTAGAAAGGCAAAAGCATCGGACTTAGCCGTACCAGCAGCGCTGATGAGTGGCTGCCAGTAGGAACGAGCGTTGTAGGTTCCAACGCTCCCGATGCTCATGGGCTTGCACACAGCTTTGCCAAGGTTCGTTTCGGACTCAGTGAAGAGAAAGTCCTCGTCAGTAGTTTCGACGAGCTTACCGGAAGCGCCTGTGGCATCAATTATGTTCATGTTGTGGTCAGGATGGTCAACAACAAAGCGCTCGAGCAGCGCAGACATAGGGGCCTCCTCGGGCCAAGTCCACTGGCCAACGTTGCGTAAAGACACGCCACGCCAGCCACGAACGCGAGTGTTTTCAGAAAATCGAACACCAACGTGGACATAATGTGTTGTTGCACCACCAGCCATAGAGGGGGCTGGCTTTTGTTCAAGGTAGGCTACAACAATACCAAGGAGGTTTTTGCCTGTGGGCAAGGCGCCAATGAGCGACCCGGTGGGACACCAGGTCTGGCCATTGGCAAGAGGGACGCGCATGGTCTCTGGCGCATCAGACAGAGCCGAACGGGACGAATCAAGAATGATTGAGTTGGTGTCGGCAACATCAACTAAGGGCGTGGTGAGAATGGGCGAAGTGCCGGGGAGCCAATAAATGCGCAATAGGTACGACGCGCCACGAGGGCCAAGGACACGGAAGTCCAAGAGAAGGTGGCCCTGAATCACTTCGTAAAGGGAAGACACCCAGGACACAAAGGTGTGGAAGAAGCGATGGGTGAAAGGGCCGCCGCCGGTGCGGGTCCAAAAACAGGCACGAACAGGAGACACTGGCCATGACCAAATGGTGGTGCCAACGACAGCGGTGTCATCGAACTGCATGCGAGCCATGATCTGGCCAGGCTGACGGGCCATGTCTTCAAGGCGTGGTTGGAAGGCAGGCCAGGGGTCAACGCGAGCAAGGGGAATTGTGCCAAAGGTCTCAGCGGGGGACAGGCCACGAGTATAACGGTAATTGAGGCCAACCATAGGACGGGTGGGCATAGCCGTACGTTCATCAATGGGGTAATCTAAGAGGAACGGGAGGGCAGTGGCGAGGCCACCAATGATCTTTTCAGCGTAGGGAGCAACTGAGGCAATGGTTTGGCCAACGGTATTAACAACATTGGTAAAGAACTTTCCAATGCCGCTGCCAAACGAATCGTCAGCGGTGATCACGGAGGTGTTGCTACCGACGGCGGCAACCGCAGGAGTAGGGGCCTTATCTTTGGCAACAATGGAGGTGGCTTTAGCGGCAGCCTCTTTCTTGGGCTTGGGCATGGAAATATCTTTGCCCGTGGACTTCTTGTCCTTCTTCTCAGCGGGAGCTGTTGGAGCAGCGGAGATTTTAATTTCGACAGGACCACGGTCAAGGACAACATCTTTACCGGAGGCACCAATGGCATCTTCAATGAGGCAAGCACCAGAGCCGTCTTCAATCACGGGACGTGACATGAAATGCTCGATGTGGCGGGCGCGGGCGGTCATGGACATTGGGAATGAGGTCTCGGGGGACAGAGCATATGCTTTAAAGCGGACAGGGCGAGCATAAACAGTGACATACACAGAGGGGGCTGTGCCGGCACCACCAGAGGTGAGGGGGTCAACAACCTCGACACGGAACGTGCCGATTTGGTGTTTCTTGGTGGAAAGGTCAGCAGTAAGGATCCAAGGGTCCCACCACTGGTAGCCACAGCGATAGCGAACGCTACCGCCCTTCATGGCATCAATAAGCTTGGAGTTGTTCATGGAATTGGAATAAGAACTAGCAATGCGGCCAGTAGTTGCCTTCTTGGTAGCAGGCAAGAATGAAGTTTGCAAGCTACCAGCGGCCATACCGGAGGCGGTGACAACAACGAAGACTTCCATATCACAACGGAAGCCGAAAATGCCTTCGGCGCGGGCCTTCCACTGGGGATTAGTAAGAACATCACCAGGAAGTTCAAGTTCGACAAGGTAGTCATGGTTCACCTTGGAGGTGTCGAAAGTTGCTGAAGCGATACGCATCTCATGTTCAAGCATGCCACGACCAATATCGAGTTCTTGGGCGACGTACTCTTTGTCCAACACATCAAGGAACGATTCTGTGGACACATCATAGACTGGAGTGTCGGTTATAAAAGTGGTGGCTTCGCCAGCACTCACAGCAGAAGCACCAACAGCATCCTCAATAATGGGTTCAGAGTCAAGGACGAGCTCAACAGACGTGAGGGTGTTAGACAGGTAACGTTCATGGAACCGAGAGAAGGGCTTCGGAATCCACTCAATGCCATGGGACTGGCTGTACTGGTGCAGCTTCTGGGACCAGAAGGAAAAAAGGGCTTGGTCACCATGCTGGTATAGTTCACCCATGACTGAGTCAAACACATTACAGAGATTGGGGGGGGAATTGTCAGAACACCAGTTGAGGGGGCGCATAATTGAGGGGAGCACAAGGGCGCCATGGTGGAAACCAGCAAAGAACTTATTGCCACGACGGAGGAGTTGGAATTCAGCGGCAGTGTGGAACTCTGGAAGTACTTCCTCTTTCTTAGAGGATGTGAAGGTACAACCAAAGAAAGCTTTGCCAATATCACGTTTCTCGTGCATGTTGTAGCCATCTTTCAGGGTCAGAGAGCCGGCAGTATCATCGGAGTAACGGGCATGGGGATAGGCCTGTTGATAGAGTTCAGGGCTGGCAGGCAGCCCACGCGTTGCGCGCCAAATAAACCAGATCACATAGTCTTGGGACTCATATACTCCGGAATTTAGGGCAGTAGTGAAAACATGGCCGGTGATAAAGACATTCCAGAGGATATACAGGGCATCGCCGATTAGACACATAGGATTAATGGTCTCCATGAGCAAAGTGGTCACGGTGTGGATGTACTCTTCAGCTTCAGCTGGGGTCATTTGAAACCACGTGCAAATATAACGAGGGAGCTCATCGTACCAAACAGCACGGAAATCGTCAGGGCTACTAAGGTCAGCACCTTCGCGGTCCGTATCATCCATGAAGTCACTCAAAATGTTGCACATAACATCGTGCCAATCACGGCCAAGGGGGTTCATGCCGACGACGATGGGGCTACGATGACGGCTGTGGAGAAAGCCGGAAAGAGGGCCAGAAAGGGCCATGCGACAGCTCAGCGAATAGTCAACTGGGCCAACAATGAGCGTGCGGTTGCTCTTGAGTGGGTCACGCACTTCGTCTTTGCCAGCACGGCAGAAAACAACACCTAGGCGGGTCCGATTGCGAGCGCGGTCAAGGTTCTGGTTAACTTTATCCCAAATCTCTGGAATGAAGGTCAACTTACATTGCGGCGAGGGGCAAGACTTCGGGTGGCCATGCTGCGGGCAAAACATAAGCTTCTCTTTGCCGCGGAGTGAAGAACAGGACTGGTTGCCCAAGGTCAATGAATACTTAACCCAAGGCCAACCAAGAGACGTTTCACGGACCAAACCGCGGACAAGTTCAAAACCATCGACGCGACGAAGGCCGTGGACGGCCTGCTCAGAGGTGAGCCAGAGGGGTGACCCTTCAATGGGAGGCACAATTATGAACGGAAGGTATTCACGTATGCGCAGACGCAGGAACTGGTGCCACTGCATCCCATTGAAAGAGTGAATGACAGGGGGTCGGTACCGAGCCTTCTTAAGTGACTCGTAGACAGGGTCCCAGACGCGATCTAGCAAAGCAGAATAGTGTGGGGACATAAGGGCAGGGCAATTCATGCCAGTCACATAGCTTGGGCACTTGGCATGGCAGCAATAAGCGGGAGAAGAATGCTCATCACACTGCCAGTCAGGGAACGGGCCAGGCCTCAGCTTCGACTTACTATAGAGCGCAACACCCAGCTTGGGATCAATGTGGTGTTGGTAGATGAATTGGGGTGGACATTCAACATGTGAGCGCCCAAAGCGCACGGCGCCAGCTGCATCGACGATCTCTCCTACAGAAGTGGAGTCTTCATCGGCTGGGGGGCCAATGTCAGCTTGGACAGGAAGACCTTCAGGGTCTTCAAAGGCAGCCAACATTGCAGCAATCATATCTTGAGTCAAGATGGCAATGAAGCCTGAAGTAGCGGATGTGCCTTCAATGATGCCACAAATTTTGTGAGTTGCGTGGACATTTTGCAGAACAGCTGGGCCCGCACACGAGCCAAGGGGGAAGGGCATGTCGACGGAGAAAGAGTCATGCACAAAGACACGCTCACCAGTGGGGGTGCGTATTGTGTGCTGACTGGTAGTGTAACCACAAGTGTTAATAACTGGAGTGTTTGAACGAGTCCAGTAACCAGTAAGGACTTTAGAATACTTGATTATGTCAGCGTCTTTGATGAATGAGGAGCGGATATCTTGGAAGGCTGGAATGTCAGCAAAACGAAGGCAAGCGCGATCTGGGCGGGCTGGGAAGCCAGCAATTGTTGGGAAAACGGCGGTCGGGGGGGGTCGAACAACGGTGATGTTTTCGGGCTTAACATCCCAACTCTGGCCAGTGCCGGGGCGGGTTAGGCGGAAAGAACGAATACCAACAGATAGTGCGTCACCATAACAATGGTCGGGAATAAATCCGAACCGACCAGTTACGAATGTAATGTTTGAGTGCATAACTTGGCCATCGGTACAGAAAATGTCTAAGCGAGCAACGTTCTTACGGAGGATACTATCAAGTTGCTTGGTGGCGTTGTCATCGACGCTATTGACACGCTGTGAAACGGTCAATGAGGCAGCACCGACGGCATCGGTTTGAGCAACAGGACGTTCAAGCCTATAGGTGACAGGTGGGTTGGTCTTGGAAACTTTGGCATGGGAGGGCTTAGGGTCAGAACGACCACTTGCTCCTTCGGCGTCGGCAACCATGCCACGATAAAGCAGCCAAAGGGAACCGCCAATTGCGAAGAGGCCAACAGTGGACACAATGGCATACAATGCTAGGGACTGTCGACGAACCGTTTGGAGGGCAACGGCTGAGTCATCATGCCAACGCTGAAGCCTTTGATGGTCATAGAGGAAACGAATAGATACTTCATCTTGAGCATCAAGATCACTTACAGCTTTGTGTTTATGGCAGCAATAGGTCCAAACAAGGGAACGCCACTCTTCGTGGCGTGACTCTTCGACATACGTGTCGGAAATAACCATGCGAATGGTGGCAAGGGAGGGCATGCCAACGAAACGCTGTGTAATCCAAAGGCCAAGAGCTTGATTACGAATCGCGCTTGTTAAGGACAAATGGCGTGGATTGGTGTAAAGCTCGGTAAGGGAAGGGCCAAGATCAGTTTGGGAATGTAGTTTGGCTGTGTAAGCACGATTAAGACGAGAATACAAAACTATAAGGTCAGGGGCGTTCTGGTGGACAAGGGGCATCAAAACACTAAGGCGAGACAGCGCAGGAGCAGGATCTAAGGGAAGGCGCGTGGACTCAAGAAGGAGCCAGTGGCGCCATCCCTCAGGGGTCGTGTCTTCAGGAACATCACGACCAGCGGCACCTCTGCCATCGATGGGTTGAGCATCCTTCTTTTCAGGCTGAGATTGAGGAGGGGCTGAGCCGAAGAACGCTTCAAATGGAACGGCGCCAGCAGAGCTGAGGTCAGGGGCAGAAGCCACATACAGCGGCTTGAGCTGCTCAGCAGGAATAAGAGGCTCAAGAAGCCTTTTAATGGGAATGAGGGGCTCTTCCGCCCTAGGGTCAAACTCAAACGGCGGCGGAGCCGAGGGTTCAGGGGCCAACGGGGCAGGGGGGGCGGGCAATGGCTTAGCAATCTTCTTAGGATGGACCGCCATGTGGGCGTGGAACTCATGGAGCTTGGTGAACTCCGCACCACACTGAGGGCAAGAAACAGGAACCTCAGGAATAGAGGGGCTAACCACTGCGGCACCAATCTTACGGGAAGGGTCAAAGACGGTGCCGGCCAAAGAGGTTCGAATAGAGAGGCCAGCGCGTGGTGGGTAAATTTGCGGAACGGAAGCTTTCTCATGCTCCGCAACCATAAGACGGTGGTGGCACTGCAAGTTCCAGACCAAAGTGGAGTATATAACCGGGGCCCAACGTTTGGTGGCCCAGTCATAGAGCTCGAGCTCACGCCAAGTGTAATCAGCGGCGGCAGGGGGAGGGACTTCACCAACCATTGAAGCACGAGGGGTCGAAAGGCGCAGGACATATGGGCAGCGGCGAATGACCGCATCACGGTCGCCACCTCCACCTTCAGCCAATGATTGGACCATTGACTCAGGGGAGGGGTTCAGATCAAGGAAAGTGAAAGCAGGCTTAAAACGAAACATAGCCTTCTCTTCGGCGCGAGACTTATCAACAACTTTAGGATCAGAGTTGACGAGTGAATTGAAGAAACTGACTGCTTTTTGCCGATACTCCTTATTGTCGTTAGAAAGGAATTCAGAGAAGATCATGAACTTTTGGTTGTCATAAGCATCAGCAAAGCCAGTAATGGACACTGTGTCAATGGGGCAAAAGGCATCGCTATAATTGAACTCGGCGGACAAATCACGAATAATGGTCTTAACAAGAGTTGATTTGCCACGACCAGCAGCGCCACTAACCACGACATTTGTAGGAGTAACACGGGTGGTGTTCTCATCGGGGGAGGGCAAGCGATAGGCCTGGTTCTGAAGGGACATGAACAAGCCATTGGCTGACGCGGCGAGCGCGCCGGGGTGAGGCAACTTAGTGGTGGCAGAGTGTAGATCTTTCACGGATTCACGTAAGCGATTGTAACGGTCGGCTTCAATAGCATTAAACTTTGATGCGGAAGTGGCGAAGATAAATGGACGGGCCTCTGCTTCAAGCTTGAGATACTGGTTGTAAAGCTCTGCATGGTCGCTTGGGGTGAAAATGTCGGAACGACCCGTAATCCAGGTGATGAGAGAAGAAACAAGGGCACGTATAAGTGGAAGGCCCTTTTCCTTAAAAGTGGAAAAGTCGTTGATTTGAAGGGCGACCTCATGTACGGTGGCAGGAACAGTGTAACCAGACATGACAGCGGAACCAACACCAAGAACACCGGCAAGGATGAAGGCAAAAGCACCAACGAAGAGGGCAATTTGGCTAGGCGTGAGGGATACAGCGCCCTTGGCATCAATAACCGCTGAAAGTGAGGGTGGGTTCTGCATGGGAGCAGTCGAAGTAGGGACAACAACGACTTTTGGTTGGGGGACAGTGGGGTCAGAATGGTGGGTTGCAAGGGGGACCACAGGATTAAACACGACGGGGGAGGTCGGTAGCTTTGTAAGTTGGGCCGCTACTTGGCCGATTTTGTCTAAAAAGACCTGTGGGATATGGAACTCAGCAGCTATGTCAAGGATGTAAGCTGCTAGGCCGATGGGATCACCCCAAAGGCGCCAGGCAAGCACCATTTTGGCTGCAACACGGGCAACAACATTCCATGTTTCAGGCAACTTCACAGTCATCTCTTCAATGCGAGGCAAGAAGATGTGCCTGAGGGGCGTGGTAGTGAGGTAAATGCCGAGGCGAGTTGGAAGGAGGAAAGCGGAAAAAGTGGAGTACAAGTTCGTTACAACAGCGCCAATAACAAGGAACGGAAGGGCGACATGCATGCCAGCCATAGTTGCAATGAAAAGGAACACAGCACCAAAAGACCACTCGCGCCAACCTGTGGGCATAAGGCTGGCACCAACGGCATCAGTGACAAGAGCACCAGGGGCAATGGGGGCTCGTACGGCAAAAACCTGGGTGCCAGTTGGGACAAGCCAGACGGCGGACCGAAACACACGGCCAAGGAGGTAAAGGCACGTGAATGTCTGAACCACAATGGGGGGAAGGAAGGTGGTAACGGCCACAACGAGAGGGAGGGCTGATGCACTAAGGGCAATGCCAAACACACTGGTGTGGGTCACGGCAAGAAAGCCGTAAAAGGACCAGAAGAAGCCACGACCAAATGCTAAAGCAAGAGTTGGGTGCCAGGCAATAAGAGCAAACAAAACTGTTTCAATGATGAAAGAGAAAACAACTTCGAGGTAGGCGTCAACAGGTGCAAAAACTTCAGGGGCAAGGGCGAATAGGAGGTCAGCAGCATTAAACACAGTGCTGCGTTGGGCAGTGGCAGCCACGCACCAAGCAACCCAACTACCAAATACGGTGAGTGGGATGGCAAGGAGCTTGGCAAGAAGGACGTCCTCAGGGAGATAGAGGAAGGCAAGACCGGAGAGCAAGGTCAAGAACATGAAAGTGTTGAGAGTGGAATACAATGAGGCCTCTGCCGAGAGCACATGGGCTCTCGCGAGGGAGAAAAGGCGAACAACAGCCGCGGACATACGTCCACGAACGTTGGATGGGGTTAAAGACATTGTATTCGAATCGGTGACTAACGAGAAAACGCACCGATTCAACCACATAGTATTTTACGTCGAACTAAGATAAGACGTTGTCACACAATTTTTAAGGGTGTAACTTCCCGAGGAGCAAGTCCCAGCGTCCGTGCTGGCTTAGCACCATGTCCATCTACGTGTAAACGCGTGCCAATTAAGGCGAGTTATAAGCAAATAACAGTAGGATGAGGGGGCAAAAGCCCCCTCTGTAGGGGTCCCAGACACATACATGCTTACCTGTGGCATAGCTCTACAGGTGAAGCATTGCATGATCTCAATAAAGGTGTGAATCCAAGCTTTTGGCAGGGATTGGGAGGTGTGGACTACTACTGGCAGTGGGACACTGCGAATCAATTCCATAATTGCAGCCCTTTTTAGGGGGCGGACTAACCAATTCGACTCAACCAATGGGCCTTTCGGAATATAGAGACAGAGCTCAAGAACAAGTTCAAGAGATAGCGTCTTCTCAGATGGGTTGACATCTGGCTAGCGATACCACTATGGGGGAAAGTGGTGACATGCTAGACATACGACTAATGGCTTAGGAAGTCTATTCACAAGAGTAACAGCGGTTTAGAGCAAACTAAAGTGAAAAGTGGTTTATGGGAGATCTATCAATTCAAATTTCAAATAGCGCACCGGCCAACAAAGTTGGGAGGTGACACATTGAAGTGTACGCGTAAACATAACTCAGCGAGCCATGCTTTTATAAATGATTTTATGCGATTTTTGTAGAAAGTATATAATGTTTAAAATTTTTATGGTGGGAATAGGGAGAATAAGGGTGGGGATAATAATTAAAATGGAAACAAAATGGGAGGGAAATATGAGATATATAAAAATAAAGGACAAAGCCACAATGGGCGGTAGTCTGACAACTTAATTTCAACGAAGAAAAGTGATAAAGAGTCAAAGAGGGGCAATCACTTCTCAGAGAGGGGATGGAGGTAAATCC
>Ga0308189_10000031_pt1 | contig 9970 bp, 1 predicted proteins | sample ER_RNA_184_FD_200969 | JGI IMG/M metagenome (GOLD analysis project Ga0308189, IMG submission 200969) | Metatranscriptome of bulk soil microbial communities from the East River watershed near Crested Butte, Colorado, United States -... | ecosystem: Environmental > Terrestrial > Soil > Floodplain ... | reverse complement strand
CGTAGGGCGATCCCCTACGTACAACATTGAAAGGCTTCACAAGCAGAGCCCACCCTTAGCATGCAATTGTGGAACTTTCTTTGTTGTGCGTATTTGCACTACAAACGACATTTTACACCCCCCCCCCCCCTTTTACTGTTTTGCAGTATTTATTTTATGGACTTATCGCTGTGTCCATTGTAATTGTTACAGCATTATCTATCAGCTTTGATACACGATTCCCAATTTTGCGTCATGTAAGCTGTCTGTTAACACGAAGATTATCTCTCTTGGCGGTGAGATATTGCTTAAAGTCGAGTACTCTACACTTAGTTCTATGGTATACGATGTTTGGACCTATTTTCCAGATATTCCCTTGGTTGGGACAATTTCTCGGATTATCGTCTGACTCGCTATCACCTATGATGAACGCCAGTGTACGGAAAACTTTAAGAACTTCAGGGATGAGCAACCTCCCACAGCAGAATCTTTGGACTCATATTGGATGTATCATTGTTGTTTTTGTAGACGACTTGTCGTCATAAATTAAAACCAAAATATCGTAATCTGGAACAACCGAAACCAGATGACGTCGTGGAAAGACACGTCTCCAAACCCAAATGGCATCTACTTTGAACAAAAGTGTGCAGATGCTGGCCGCCAACCCCACCCCGGTTACCGTTTTCTTCAACGCAATGCCTGAGGAAGAGTCGATTCAATTCGGCTCTATCCTTTGCGCACCTGCTTCACAGATTGAGCTTGACATTGTCAAGCCCTCTGTAAAGAAGCCCACTCGCCGTGGAATCAAGAAGTTGAGCCCTTCACAGGAGCTCCTTAACTTGATTGATGTCTGCATCAACGAGACTGAACTCGAGATGCCGTGTTTTGGACCTTGCTTTGGCTTTGCCTTTGAAGGTCTTGCTGAACTCAACTGTGTGCTAATTGAAGCACCAGTCGAGAAGAAGAAGAAAACACGTCGTGGAAACCGAAAACCCAAGACTGTCATTGCTGAGACTCCAGTTGAGCAATCTGTTGCTCCTGTTGAGACTCCATTCATTCAGTTCGGTTCTTTCACACCCGCTGTCACACGCTTTGCGAGCGAGCCTCGTGCTCCTGCTCCTAAGCGTCGTCACAGTGTGCCTCCAAGGCACCGCAATGCTCCTTTCACATATGGATTTTATCGTTTCGACGATTTCTTCCATCCTAACCAGTTCAACGCTGGTTGGTTCATCATGCAAGATGGTGTTGCTTGGTTCATGTACACTTACGCTAACCAGCGTTGGTGCATTTCGAACAAGCTTCGCAACCGTCAAATGCATGCTCTGAATGGAAATGGATCTTGCTTTTCCGTCAGTGTCACGATTGACAATGCTCCCAAGTATACGTACAATGGTGAGCAGGTCAAACCGAGACGCTTCATGAGCTGTTTGAAATCTGAATCTGAAGTAGCCTATGAGGATGAACAATTCTTCGGGGTTGCCTCTCCTCCTCGGTCCTCTGACCGTAAGAAGGCTAACAAGAAAGCTCATGCGGATAATGGTAATGGAACTCCCGGCTCTGACTACAAAACAGAGACCACCCAGCAGAAGAACGATGAGATTAGCCGCGATATTGAGGATACTGTTCAATCATTTGAACGTTCCAATATTATCGATGTGCAAGCCATCAAAGCACAAGAAGAGGATATTCCTGCTGAGCCCCGTTACCTCAACAGCAACACTACTGCTCTAGCCTATCGTCGTGTGGAGCTTGCAAAGGTGTCGCTAACTACTGATTCCGTTGTGGATACAAATTTGGTTGACTTTGATCCTTTTCTGAAGTATTACAACCTTACTTTGAACCACAACTCCAGCATGGGAGCCTTCCATGATGTCCACTTCGATCTCACGATTGATGTGGTAGTCCAAGCTCTCCCCGCTATGGCTGGTATCATTCACTTTGTGTTTGATCGCTTTGACGGAACTGGAAACACGCGTGACCACTTGTTCGCGTACCCCATCCAAATGGTTGACCTGTCTTCCAAAGACTCGTTGTCCTTTGAGATAAAGATGGAGCTCCCATACCGCGTTTTCAACACCATTCGCACTCCCTATGCTGGGTTTGGCAACGGTAAGTTGAAGATGTATTTGGCGACGCCCATGGTGGTCCCTGCACAAATGGCCATGCCCGCTACTATCACTTTGTTTGGTCGAGCCACTAACGTGATCCCATACAATTTGAAGAAGCGCGTCTCCATCATCATGCAGACTGGACTAGTTGCACTCGATGCCTCGTGTGAGCAGAATATTTGCTCCACAGGATCAGCTACGAATGTGATGCGTCCAATTGAAATTGCAGGACAATGGGGATTTCTCAGCCGCGAGACAATAGCGGTTGATGCTGCACCTGGAACCGAAGTCACCATGATCAATGTTCATCCTATGACTGGTGACACACCCCTGAAACAGGTATGTGCTGCATACTCCTACTTTCGTGGGAGCATAAAGCTCAAATTGACCTGTAACCTGAGTAAGTTCCAGAACATCACACTTGCAGCACTCTTCGTTCCTCATGATGCGCCATTCGACCCGGAATTTTACGAGTCATTTGCGTTTCAAGAGATCATGTTCGATGAGAAACATGAAGCCATAATCAAAGTGCAATTTGCACATGGTTCCAATTGGCTTCCCATTTTTGTGGGACGTGACATGAATGAGCGCGCGGCTATGGGCCAAGTGCACGTCATTGTTCGATCTCCACTGGTTTCCACAGCGCCCTACGCTTCAGCACCATCTTGTCTTGTACAGATGTGTGCTGGTGAGGACTTTGAGGTTGCCCATCCACGTGATTTCAGTAAGATGTACGTTCAGCCCCTAACACTAGAGGGCGACGTTCTGAACCCTGAAGTCCCACGGAGTTTTGCTGCTGGCACAAAGAACTTGTATGAGGATGCTCGCCTTCCCAACTATTACAGGACCTTTGAACTTAGCGAGATGCCCATGATGATTCCCGTCACTTGTACGGATTCTCGAGCTGGCACCCTTGGTTTGCTGCAGAACACTCATGCTGCGTGGTCTGGCGGTATCGATTACTACTTTGTCTTTGAAGGCAAGGGTCAGTGCGAGATCCGTTATGATCCCACCAAGAGAGTTGAAGACTCCCAGCTCTGCAAGAGAGCAGATAAGATGCCCATGGCCGGATATGTGAAATTTGGTAACAGCCGCTCGAACCCTCACGTTCACCTGCGCGTTCCATTTTCTTCACTATACGACTACATGCCAACGAGGAGAGATGGCTTACAAACAAGCCTGAACAACTCAAACTGCAACGGGTGTCTTTTCATAGCCGGAACAGGCAAAGTGCGCGTTTACCGCGCTGCCGGCCGTGATTTCAAGGTTCACTTCTACAATGGTGTTCATTCATTTATGCGTGAAACCACAGTAGACACAAACGTGAGCCAGCGGGTCTTCATCGCTCTAGACCCCATCGTCCTTCCCGGGTATGCGACTGTGCCTTACCGTGGCACGCCGGAACCTGAGAACGCACCCGCTACACTAGAGGGTGATGTAACCATGGAAGGATGGTTGAGCATGGGAGAAGTAGAGTCCTGCGCACGAAATGCAAGCACATTGGTTGATGAGCTCAAGGTAGAAATACCTGAGACGCTCGCCGATTTGCGTAGTCTAGTGCCTGAGATTCGTAAACTCCTGGAGACCTCCACAGGTGCAGCAGCATCAGCAACTTCGGTTACTGATTCGATTTGCTCCCTAATGGCAGGACCCTCCACCCTAGCACATGCGCTACTCTCCGTGGCCAAATCCGGTGTTGGTGCCCTCAAAAGCATCGTACTGTCGATTCACGGAGCTGTTAGTAAAGTGTTAGGCCTCATTGCACCGGCAAACATTGCCAAGTTCCTAAACCACAAGATGGAAGGGGGCTGGAGTGATGAGGAACTGGCCTTGATCTATTGTATCGCAATTATTTGCGGTGCTATGGCTCTTGGCGTGGATAATGGCTGGTCAATTGCATGCATTATTGCTTGCATAGGCCTTTCCATACCCACCATTGGACCTGTTGTTCAGAGGTTGACTGAGCGCCTTTTTGAGACATTCTCCGCTCCAGCTGTAAAGGATAGTGATCTCAAAATGGAAGCGCCCTCACCCCTGGCATGCGGTGCCTCACTGCTCGCGACAGTTATAACGTTCTTTGTTCCAAACAAGAACTTTAACTTACACGCGACTGCCAACTTTGGTAAAGACATTGCAGGTGTCTTTTCTGGAGCTAAAGCACTCGATGAGATGCTCTCCCAGTTCATGGACTTGATATTGGCTTTGCCATTTGTCGAGAAAGTGTTGGGACAGAGCTATCAAGATGTAGCTGTGCTCGCCAAGGTTGACATTGAAGCTTACGTTGCTGAAGTCAAGGAGGTTATGTGCACGGATTTTTATACCGCAGCACTAACTAATGATAAGGTTAGGCAACAAGAGCGACTCTGGAAGACACACAAGATGCTAGATCGCCACCTCCCTAAGATGAGCGGAACGAATTTCTTTTTCAACACTGCTCTCAAGAAGGTGATGGATGAACAGCACAAGATGTATCGCCACGCAATGACTTTCAAGGCTGCTGGCCGAGAGCGCTTTCCCCCTTTCATTTGTATGTTTGCGGGCGAAACGCGCATTGGCAAGTCTACGATGGTCAATGAGATGAACCACATGGTTTGTAAGATGATGAACTGGGATCATGAGAGTGATATTTACACTCGCAACCCGTCTGACCCTTACTTCTCTGGTCTCTCCCAGCAAAAGATCCTCTACGTTGACGATCTGCACACGAATATCACTTCGGACGGTGCGGATTCTGATATGGCTATGGTTATGTCGTTTGGATCGAACGCCCCTTGGGCTCCCCGGATGGCTTCCATTGAGGACAAAGGACGTACTGTGAACTGCCTTTTGGGCATGTTCTGTACCAACACTGCTGGTGAACCAAGTTACCCTGGAATTCGGAATGTGGCTGCTTACCTTGCCCGTCGTCACTTAGTTGTGAAGATGAGGCGGCGGAAAGATGTGCCTGTCGATTTCTACTGTCCTGAGTATTCTCATGCTGAATTCGTGCTCCTCGACCCAAACGACCGTGAGGGTAGACGTGAGCTGGATGAAAATGGGAAACCAGTGTCAGCTGGTAATGGCCATGTGTTTGACTTCAAGGCTCTGTGGAAAATCTTCTCCACTCGATTCGCTCATCATTTGATTAAGGAGCGTCGTGCGAGAGAAAACCGCAGGGTTGCAGGTCGGGATGTTGAGCTACCTTCTGAGGAACTTCTCAGTGTTGTGCGCGAACTCGCAGCACACTATGAGGATGTTGACTATGTGCCTATTGACAAGCTAGACCAGCTAGTCATGGAGGCACCAGTCCATGAAGGACAACTCAAGCAGATGTGTGGTAAGAAACAGAAATACCGCGAAGTCCTGAAAGAGTTTACTGATGAACAACTTCAGGCAGCTGTGGGAGATATTTACTACGTCCCCGTGAGCGATACGTTTGTGCTCCGGGGGCGATACATTAAGACCCACATGAACCATGTGATTTATGCGAAGCTTCTAGCTGCCGCTGATGAAGATGAGTTCCATGATGCTGAGGAGGACGATGTGCCTATGGCTCGGAAGGTTCAAGACACTGTCTTTAACTTTACCAATGCTGTATATGGTGCTCGAACGATGGAGGAGGAGCTTGAGATGTTAGATGCTATCTCACCTGAGCTGCGCGAAGCCGTGCGCAAAGGTGTTGCTAGGCGCCGAACTCTTGAGCGACAAGCAGGAGAGCTAGGGAACGTTGGAAAGAGACACATTCTGAAGATCCTGCTTGACATGTACTGTGCTGTCCCAAGTTGGTTGCCAAACCTTCTGGGTGGTCTGTGCATTGGTGCGCAGGTTTACTTGACTGTTCGTGATGTGCGACGCGCACTCTCCAAGAACGTTGAGAACCCTGCTGTACAGAGAGAGATTCCCAGTGTGGTGGTTGAGCCTGAGTATGCAAAGGAAACGATGCCTGCTTTGGCCATGCCAGTGAAAAGATCCACTGTTCTCCTCCCTCCTGAGTACGCTAGGGAGACAATGCCTGCTTTGGCTATGCCAGTGAAGCGTCCAGAGACGCTCCTGCCGCCCGAGTATGCCAAGGAGACAATGCCTGCCCTCGCAATGCCAGTGAAGCGCCCCCAGGTGCTCCTGCCCCCACAATATGCGAAGGATATGGCTCCTGCCCTTACGATGCCAGTGAAGCGTGCGCAAGTTATTGCGCCCACACTGGAAAGTGTTGAGATTCCAAAGACCCAGATTAAAGCGTTCGACCCATTGGGCGACGAAGAGTCTGGAGCTGTCATGGTTAGTTTCATGGAGAATCCGCGAGCATCGCGTGAAGCCCAGGAGATTGTTGTGATGGAGTCTGCCGAGTCAATTGAGCAGGCAACTGAGGTCTACAGGTACAACAGATGTGGCAAGATACACCGAGAGGCTGTGACTTTGCACTTTTTGTTCCTGGACGACAAGACTGTTTTGTGTAACCGCCACTTCTTTACAGTTGGTGGCGGTATTCGCAATGGTGAGAAAGTAACACTGTTATGGCGCGATGAAGAAGGTCCTCTGAAGCACGAGTGGTTCACAGATTTCGATCTGGTCCACCCTGTGCCGGAGACTGACGTTTGCGTCTTCAGGTTACCACAAGCTCTGAAGGGGATTCGTTCCAACTGGGGACTTATTCCAACGGAAGTTGAGATGGTTGGCACCTACCCCACGTGTGGTGTGCTGATTGGTCATTCTTCTAAATTGGATTTCTCGCAACAGAAGATCGCGACCGTGACTAGGAGAGCTGCTGGGAGAACGTTGAACACGTACATGAATTTGGACGGCTCGACTTACTCCAAGAACACTACGACTGTCTACCTTGATGGTTATAGTTACCAAGCGGTCACTGGTGGTGGTACATGTGGATCCATCTTGATTCTGCCTGACGCAGGCGGCAAGGTGTACGGAATCCACAGTGCTGCTTACCGCACTGGACAAGACGCTGGGACTGGGATTGCTTCGCTCGTTTACCGTGAGCAGCTTCAAGCTGCACTGGAAGTGAGTGAACCCATTTTCCCCCAGTATGACAGTAACTACATGCTGCCTGAGCCCATCTTTGAAGAAAGAGAGAGAGCTCTGGATGTTGTCTTGACGATCGAGGGCGGCATGAGCCCTCTCATTGACATGACTCCATATGGACTGCGTGTGGTTGAGGTCGTGGATTCGGTAACGACTGGATCGATGTGGAGCCACTACAAGCGTAGCCCCATCAGCCGGTTTTTTCCAAATGAGCCATTCCGTGTGCCAGCCATCCTCCGCCCGGATGATGACAGAGCACCTTACGCTTATGACCCACGTCCTGACATCATGGGAAAGTACAACAAGGTCATTTCGCCACTACCCGCCGACAAACTGGCGATAGTAGTTGAGCACATGGCTGGAGAGTACATGCACTTGAAGCACCCGTACAAACCGTCTACTCTACTCAACATAGAGGAAGCGATTAACGGCGTGCCAGGTGCCCCTTTCTATGATGCAATCAACATGCATACCTCCCCCGGTATTCCATACTCCTTTGAGGGGTACACAAAGAAAGGGAGCTTGTTTGTTGAAGTTGGAGCTTATCCGAATGGTATGCCGCGAAGGATCGTGGGTGTGCCTAAAGTGGAGGAAAGGTTTGATGCACTTCTGAGCGCTGCCCGTGAGGGAAAGATGCTCGATGATGTCATATTCCAAGAATTCATGAAGGACGAGCTGCTGAAGAGAGCCAAGGTTTTTGAGAAACCAGCAACGCGAGGGATTGCGAACCCGCCCATCGATCTGCTTCTAGCTGAACGAGCGGCGTTCCTCCCTTTCATTGCCATGCTGCAATATAACCGCCACAACGTTGATTGCCAGGTAGGAATCAATCCTATGTCTGGCATAGAGTGGACGGAACTGCGGCACAGGCTCGAGGAGAACTCAGACATAGTGTTTGATGCGGACTACACTGCGTTCGATTCCACCATCCACCCAACAACGTTGGATGCTTTTGCTGACATAGTCAACGGAGCAATGGGAGGTGATTTCAAGACGCAGCTAGCCAGGCGCACACTAGTCAGGTACTCCTACGATCGGATCTCGCAAGTCACAAATGTGCGAGTGAAGATTGACCAAGGCATGGCCTCAGGGATGCCGTTCACTGCAGTTGGTAACAGTTGCGTGAACAGCATTTATCTGAGAGTGGGATGGTTGATGCTTGCTGAAAAGTTTGCTCCCTCCTACTGTGACATGCGGAAGTTTGACGCTAACGTGAAGTGCGCCGTCTATGGTGATGATAATGTTGTCACCGTTAAAGCGCAAGTAGCGGAGTGGTACAACTTACGCAACATTGCACTGTGCCTTGAGCCCTTTGGCATTCTGATGACCGATGGACAGAAGAACGCTCGTCACTTGACTGAGCCCTTCAGTACTTGGGATAAGATTCGCTTTCTGAAGAGGGCTTTCGTGTTGGACCCATCGACACGTTTGTACTTGGCACCCCTTGATCGTAAGACAATTATCGATCGGGTCAGGTACACAAAGGCCAAGAAGTGGCAACCAGATCTAGAGATGCGCATTGAGATGTCGCTCATGGATTCGATTTTCCACGGCCCGGAGTATTTTGCTGCCTTCAAGTACTTCGTCAACAGCGCACTCGAGGAATTACACCTCCCTACTGTGAATGTTTCGTTCAAGAACGAACGTGCACGTTGGGAGGCACAGTCACTTCTCCTTGAGATGCAAGGCCCCGGTGAGCTAACCTTCGCTGAGCAAAGAGCCGATGGACAAGTCCAGGTCTACTTTGCCCGCGAGACTGAAGCTCCCACCAGGCTTGGTGCTTCCACTTACTTGCGCGTCAATGGACCGCGCTTGGCTGTGGGGGAAGAAACCAATCCACAAGGGATTTGGAAAGCTTTTGCACGAGCACCCACCGCGCCCCCGCCCACTGCTATAGGGGGTGCGTCGTTGGCTGAAATCGTGCGGGAGCTAGATGCCCGCCCCAGCTTGTCCCTCCAGGAGTTGCGCAATGAGCTTGCTCGCGCACCAGGAGGAGGGATCACGCTTCAACAGTTGCAGAGTGAACTGAGCCGCCTTCCACAAGGTGGTGGAATCACTTTGGCCCAGCTTTCTCGAGAGCTCGATGCCCGTCCACAGAGACCGGGCTTGACGCTCCAGGAGCTGGTTCGTGAGCTAGATGCTAGACCGTGCAGAGCAATCAGCACTCCGGCGCCTATGCTCCCAGTCCCCCCCCCCGTGATGCTTCCACCACGGGTTCCTCAAGGTAGTACACTGTTGCCTAACGGTTCGTACCTGACTCCTTTTGGCGCCATTGTCGACTCAAATGGTGTGCCTGTGCTTCCCAGCACGGCACCCGAGAGTTTTCGCTTGGTGTCTCGCAGTCAGCGTTCGGATTACAGGGCGGCAGTTGATAGAGCTGAAGGGGACCTGCAGCGCTACAACCAGACTTCATTGTCTGGATATGGTGGCGCAAGCACACTGGTCCACGACGGGCGTTCCGACATTCATGGTTGGAGGCAACCGAATTGGCTCCTGCGCGAGCAGTTGATGCTTTTCGGTCGCTACATTCCCGGACTGGAGATGATGCCGACCCCTCACCCTGGGGGTTACTCACATTATGGGATGGTTGCCAGGAACTTCCGACGCATTCAAGAATGGCTCGAAGGACTTGGGGGACGTACACTGAAGGGTGGCCGCATGTTTGACGACTAGGTAGTGTTTAGTTTTCATGTTGGTGTGCAATGTTTTCTGTACGGATGTTTGTGTTGTGCGACACTGTTTTTTATCTTCGTGACGTTATGTTATATGTTCAGTAAAAGTCTGGTTCTTGTGTGTTCTCCAGGCGCTTTCCTTTGTGGTTTGAACGTGAATTCGCCGTAGTGTTTGGGCTAAGTACCCCGCGATTGCCG
>Ga0308189_10000028_pt1 | contig 10098 bp, 3 predicted proteins | sample ER_RNA_184_FD_200969 | JGI IMG/M metagenome (GOLD analysis project Ga0308189, IMG submission 200969) | Metatranscriptome of bulk soil microbial communities from the East River watershed near Crested Butte, Colorado, United States -... | ecosystem: Environmental > Terrestrial > Soil > Floodplain ... | reverse complement strand
GGGGTTTTGAAGATGACGAGAAGGTAAAATTCATCCCTAGTTGGTTCAGACTAATCTGAACTCCATAATACGCATACATGCTCCACCATTCCTTCGCAGGAGGGTATGTCATGCAAATTGTAATATAAAGTTTAGAGTTCAAAACCATACAAATATCCACACAACTATATTGTCACATGCGCTCCACCACACCCTCGCGGGGGGATATGTCGCACAAATCCAAAATAATTTATGTAGTAAAGGTACTCACTAAGGAATAAAAACTACTCGATCAACAAACTCAACTATGCATCAAGCACTAATAAATTTTCAGGCACAGATCCTGTTTCACAACAGAGGGCCGGGTCCCAATAATCCCGGAATTGAACTTACGCTCAAAATTTCCACACCACTATCGGCTCGTAAGAGCCAGTTTCGTGTCCGCATATATCGCTGAAAGTTTGTTTTTCATATCAAAACTGACGAGAAATCGGGTGCCTCGTCCGCACCCTTTCTCTTTTAGTGAAACAAGTTCACATATCAGAAAGATATATCTAAATGTCGTAATAGTAACGCGTTTAATCTCAAGTAAACGATACTTGGTGAATTGAAGAAAGGCTCACAAACCTTTGTCATTTAAATCGGGCTGACAAGACCCACCACTTTTACAAACCTGTATTGGGACTATAACGAGTAGTACTAGCTGTCTGAGCTCTAGTCATAGGCATAAGTGTTCTAGCATACTTGAAGAAGAAAAAATTAAAATCTTCTCCAACGGAATGCATAAGAGTTGCATATGAAATAAGCGTTCCTGCAGCTTGGGATGTTTTAGCTTTATATGAAAAAGCTCCAGAACAAAGAACGTCCTTTCGTGGGTAAGTGCTATAAGCACGTGTACCAACGTGGAAACGTACAGTATTGTAATCTGGAACCTCAAATTCAGCAGCATCACCCAGTGCAGGATGAAAACGGGCAAAACCATTTTCAAAACGGACATCACCAGAACTAGTCAAAATTGAGGCAGCAATTTGTGAAGTCATCGTCATGGCACCAGCATCAATGAGTGAAGTATCATTAATAATTAGAGGAGTTGAATCAGCTGGTTGACTAATATCTAAATTAATAAAATATGCATCAACATAAGCTATATCATTAGGATTATCAAAAAGAATCTTCCACCTCTGATTACCACGATGACCTAAAAAACATTGGGATAAAAATCCAGTGGGTGTGTTTCTAACAAAACACTCATCAATGGGAGTCATATCATAATCAGGAGGGTACAAATTAAGAGTTAAATCTTCTGAATAATTCGCTGGAATATGGGGTAACCGCATAACTCGTAGGGAAGAAATGGGATCTTGAACGACACCAATCCTTCTCCAACGTGAAGGTCGCTTCAAAAGGGACCTAAGCGATTGGTTGTCCTCACCCATATATTCACCACGCTTATCAGTAGGAACCACTCCAGAATTTCCAAGAGAAACACACAATGGAGGACCACTTTGTTGTTGAAAATACGTAATGCCATCCACATTAGGTGCTGCTAATTGAAAATCCTCTCCAGCTCTAATGTAAAAATTTATATATGCCCCTTGAGTACTCAACGTTGAACTTAATTCATTATCTGGATAAACACGGATACAGCCATTTGTAAAGCCATCAGTATGAGTAGTGGTAAGCCAAGTTGTAGCATTCCACCCAGGGGAACCAGGTGCAACTTTACACCAAGCACACGCTTGACTCCATGGTATGGTATAACAAACGCTCCTAACTTCAGAAATATCAACTACATCTGAAATAAGAACATTTGTAACAGTTGGAGACGATGGTATACCTTGACAATCATATATAAATCTCAAACGGCCTTTGTGAAAAGCACTAGCTACAATATCTAGTCGAATCTCTATAGAACCGCTCCAAAAGGTATTAAACATTGAAGCTAGAGCTAAAGGAGTTGGACTAATACCTAAACTCGTGACAACAGATGCTGGACTATTGATGGGCGTAACTCCATAAGTAGCCAGACTAGTCGTTGGAGTTGCAGTTGTAGCCCAAGTAACAGAGCCAAGATATCCCCACTTCCTCGTTATAGTAGAATAAGCTAAATCATCAGGGGCATTGGCCATACCCACTGCGTCCGAAGACACAACTAACTCTTTCTTTGGATCAGCAGATAATTTAGCACTATAATCATATCCAACGAGAGGAGCAAATGAATCAAAAACAGCCATCCTCATCCTTTGTAAAGGGTCCAAATTAGTTGGTCTACTATACCCAAAAAGATTGGCGATCTTAGAAGCAATACCTGCTCCAACTTGAGTAGCTCTAGCGAAACCTCCTATAAAAGGAACATCTACCAACATACCAGCAGCATTTGAAACTGCGGAAAGTGGTTTCGATACAACTCCAGCAGTAGAATACTCATCTTTAGATTGAGCCACAAACGTAGCAGTCGCAGCTTCTGTAGCTCCCATAAGGCGAACATTTTCAAAATGGCCATAAATACGCACCCTAACGTCAGTTGCAGTAGCAGCTGACATCATTTGGAGAGCGTTAAGTTCTTTGAGCCAAAGTACACCAAGCTGGGCACCCGTAGTGGAAGTAAGATCGATCCAATCAGAACTATTTACATACGGTATACGCATATAAGAAGTTTCATTGGTAGTTGGATCTATTTCCGTATGTGGTAATTGCACACATGGTCCTATATCGATCGCAGTGCCCAAATCAAATGCTCCAGCATTTGGTAAGTAAGGCTCATATGCTACTAACAATCGCCCATAGTGTGAGGGCGTTCCATTAATATCAATACGAACCATTAGATCAGCTTGAAAACCATGAAAAGTGGCAATCTTTGCTCTAATAGCAGTGTTATTTAACATAATAGCCCAAGGATCAATATGTGTAGTAGTGAAAGACGTGCTCCAAAGCGCACTATATAACAAAACATCTCTTTTTAAAAACTCCTTAATATCTTCACTTGCATAAGGAGCTGACGTAGGCAATATAGCCGCTGAAGGAATAGGAACTGTATTTGTAGGAACAGATTCCTCAACTTTTGTAATAATTCCGGAGGTTACGGCACCTCCGGCAGCCGTAATTAATTTATCAGTGTCAGTAATACGTTATTTATTTAAGGTACACAAATAGCATTATTTTGTGTCCCGAGTAAGTATTTTGCGGATAGTGAATCCACTAATTAGCACTCTACACGCATTAGCATTGCACAAAAATGGTATACCAACTAACCACTTTGTTCTTAAAAACAAGATCTAAATGCATGGGGTAAATTTGATTATACAGATTATTACCTATCTGTCAGAACACTTTCTACAAAAGCTCTAAAACACTGCCAGCCTACAAACTTACTCATCTGGCACACCTTCCATTCTATCTTCTAAGAAAACACATAGCGGTTTGATCATAAATGTTCAAACATACATCTTTCAGTGATAGCGTAGGACTTCCATTTTCTTTTATACCGCGTCGCAGAAAGAAAAAAGTTAGGAAGGGACTTTTTAACGAGAGTCCAACTCAAAACTAACCTACTCTTCACTCTTAAGATTATACTTGGGTTTCAAACTATCCCAACGAGAATCAAAAGAGGCAGTATCAGCTAATATACCAACGCCATTCAAGGCATCGTCTATTTTAACTTTATATATATCAAAAACACATCTATCATACTGCACAAGCTCATCAAGAGCTTCATTAGCAACACGAAGGGTGTGTTCTTCATGAGATAAAGTCCCTTCATCCACATACATTGATAGCAATTTTTCAATTGTTGCCATTTCTATTGGACAATAGACTATACCACCTCTCTCCTCAAAAATTCGTTTTAAAAACGTACATTCATGAAGAGCAATATATGGCGAGACAAAAGCTGGATTATTTTTGTCAGCAGGAACAAGATAAACTCCCTTGCTCAATAAATACTCACTAACAGTAAAATTATTAAACAAAGGAGCATTTTTGACACCTGCAATATTATCGTCTCCATATGTTGACAACCTAACATAGTCTCTGAATCGCTTTAAAGGATACACATTAAAGAAAGCACATCTTAACATTAAACTATTACAAATACTATTAATAACAACAGTTAAGGCGTGGCCTGAAGGGCCACAACCATTAACTTGGGTAATATCTCCTCCAACACTAACATAACTATAACACGTGTCATGGGCAATACCCCTCATAATAAGAATCTCTCTTTCATCATACATTGCAGATTTCTTTGCAATCTGTATAAGTACTTCAAAAGCCGCCATCATTACAACGGCACACAACTTCTTATCAAAGGTCTTATAATCACCCGCCATAAGGTCTTTAATTCTACCACATTCCGTTAAATAATCACGTAGCATTGCCCATTCAATAGACTTAGTATCAATACCAATGGAGTTTTCAAAATTGAAACCATGACTTTGAAATAATTTAACAAGAGTTCCAAAGTACTTCTTCTGCAAGAAAATAAAAGCAGCAGGAGCTACAGTAAATTCTCTAGTTTTCCCAGTCTCAAACTTCTTCTTAGAAACAACCTCGTCCTTAAGTGAAGCTTTAAAGATAACACCACAACTCTCACCACACTTGTATTTACTTAACATACATTCAATCATAAAACTAATCTCTGGCCCAGGCTCCAATTTACCTGGTGAACCAACGAAAAACTTATTCTTGGGCCCCTCAAAAGGTAAACCTACACTAGTACTCATTTTCATACCATCAATAAATCTACAACCAGCAACACCATTTACGGCACATTCATCAGTCAAAACACCCAATAAAGATAGGTCTTCAGGAACACTATCTAGAAAATCCTCGATTGGCTTTAAGAGCTCTTGCTCATAGAAAAGCGTCGAACGGTCCATCCTATCCAACAATGCTTTGGCATTTGGATCTAACCAAACACCATTGTAATAACCTCTCTTAAGCACAGGAGCACTAAAAACATTTTCACAAACTTTTCCACAAATTTTTGTCTCTTTAACTCTACTAATGAGATCTCCACGAGTATAATCAACGGTTCCCACAATATCAATCCCACTATCAATCACAGCACGTCTACCACCTTCAATAAAATTTATACAACTCTTACCATGCAATGGTCCCACCCTATGATGTGTCAAGCCAAAGCCGTTGACCATCGGAAGTTCCTATGAAACTGTTACACCTGACGAAAAACCTGGGGTAATGCTATCAAGCATTGCTCCTAAGTCAATCAAATCTTGCCGCAAGATTCGAGGTGAATAACAATATGGAGGACCATACTTGGGAGGTATTAAACTAATGGGGTCCTGTGCTTTTTGGGTATGAAACCCATAGACATAATAACCTCCAGCTCCATCCACGCCTTGCTTAGAAGCAAGACAAGGCGCTCCACACATACCCTTAAAACCTGGGCACACTCCTCCATCACTCTTAACTGCCTTAACACCTTCAACTCCCCCGAAACATCCTTCGGGAGCTAAAACTTCTGAATTTAAAGTAAAATAGTCGGTAACAGATGCTAAAGACGACTCATGATAGTATAAATATATACCAGATGCATAAGCAAAATCTCTAGAATTTACGGGCAAATCCTTAAAGTGTTTGATAATGGGGGTCGCTGGAGCTAGTCCAGCAATCTCAAACATCATCAAATCGGAAGTTTTAGATTGAACACACGTAGCTTGATAAAACTGATCGGTAACAAGACCACAACCTCTCAAGCCATACGTAAAAGCAATTTCAACCATAGAACAATCTGGAGCAAAATGTTTAGGACATATGCCCCGTTTCCCACCAATAAGAATAGCATGACCGCTACTCACTTGAAAAGGAGTCTTAATTTTAATCTTATACAAAGCTTTTCCTAACAAGGTCAATAAATCTTCCTGTGTGGTGCCTTTATGAGGTGCATCTGCAGGCATCTGTACTCTAGGAGTCTCTCTATATATTTGAACAAAAGGAGGATTATCGGGTCTAGGAACCATCTCTTTCTGCTCCTCAAACTTCCTAGTAAATGCAGAAGAAACTCCTACACCTATTCCAAAAACAGAAACCGCAAAAACAACTTTTTTCTTATTTTGCTCCAATGCATGTACAACCTCAATTGGCAATCTAGACACTGAATTCAGTCCATCTTGCACAACACTCTTAGCAAAATCCCTAGACGCTCTAGTTTGTTCATTTGTAACTTCACACACTCCCTCCAGAGCTCCCTTCATGAGACTCTTAGTAAGTTGTTGTGCATCAAAATCTTGCATAGTCTTAGCAACTATTTTCTCAATCTCACCACTAGCAACAACTCCCTTCACCCTAGTTTCTAAGTCAAAGATAAAGGTTGAATACAAAGTTGCTATTCGCAAATAAGCTCTATCTATTAAAATTTTACCATTTTCAGTAATAATTTTAATCAAGTCTTTACTCAGCTTAATAATTAACCAAACAAACAATAAGACTAAACTAGTATAAATATACTCTACATTAGCTTGCCTTTCAAACCGAACAAACCTCCGCCAAGATAGTCTGTTACGCAAATATTCAATATGGGGCCAACTATAAAAAATAAAATACAAGCTTCCACCAATCACTTGCCAATTATTCATATATGTAACAACAACAAAAGTTTGGCTAATAACCAAAGAAAAATTAACTATTACTAAAAATACAATCAATACCAGTAAAAAAGCATGTAGTATATCTACACGTTCTTTCCTAATGGCTTGCCTACATAACCAATTTGCTACCATATCTATGAATACTAAACTATATCGTACAATAAATGGTATAACAAATAGTTGCCCCAAAACGTTCATTATGCCCAACGTTATAATTTTATCAGAATAAATAGTTTCATTAAAAGACTGCTGCTCAAAATTAGTTTTAATCAAAGGATACTTTCTTTCCATTATAGAAACAGGAATTGGACAAACACCTTCAACGTGGTCAATAACAACACACGCACATTTAGAACATCTTGGCTCTCCCAAAACAGATTTCTGGGTAATAAGCGCAGCTTCCTCAAACAAGAAATGTTTAGTAACTTGCTCTTTAAGCCATGTTGTATATGTCACTTCATCAGTAAACGTTGCAACATGTGTATATCCTAATGAACCATCCTTGTAACGCCCATACTTCTCAACCCTTAAGTACCAAAACCAAGTGGGAATTCGCTTTCCTTCACTCTTAGCTTTATCAGCAGCAACTTGTATCTTTAAAGGATCAAGTCTATTATCTGTAGCAAATTCTGGTAAAGGAATTACCTCTACGGCCAACATTCTCTTAAGAACAGCTTCCTTATTAACCATAAGCTTATCAACATTCAAACCTTTATTATTGGTGGTGCCACTTACAAACATAAAGTTTGCAGTAACAACACCCTTATTCTCCAGTGCCGCTTGATGCGACATATATCTAACTGGATTAATAAGGTTCAAAACTCGTTCTAACTCTTCAGTTTTAAGTCCATCAGGAATTGTTGCCGCCATCTCATCCATGAAAGCATGCCAATGATACGAGCCTAACCCATCATCAAAATTCCTACCATTTCTAAAAGTAAACATCCATTCATCTCCAATGGAATAACCCAAAATACTACCTAATATAGCATGGGTCAAAGTGTTTAATGCTGTCTTTCCAACAGTCGTTGAACCATGGAACAACATAGCAAAAGGAGTATAACTTCTTTTAGAAATAGATCGCTGTACAGCAATCTGATTACGTAAGATTTTAACACGATCGTAATCTCTTAATATAACTGGATGAGGATTACTAGCGGAAATATATACGAGCGCTTTAACACGCTCATGCACACTTTCCACTCTTTTTGACATATCTTCTAAACCATTAACTCCACACTTAGAGGCTACTAAACCTCTAAAAGCGAGTTCTAAATTTGAAATATCCTCATGTAATCCAACGAGATTATCCTTAGCTTCAAAAAGCACTTTCCAATCTCCAGTAGCATAAAAAGCCCAGCCCTTCTCAAACAATAACTGCAAGAAAGACCAACCTTTCTTAAGAACATCAAATCCTGCAAAAGATTCTCCCTTAAAAGTTTTGAGTTGTAATATAACTTTACCGACTTCCACAGGTAATAAAGATGCATTTAAACATAGAGTTTCAAACAACTCTACAGATGCATTCCATAACTTACTACCTTGAATAAATCCCAAAGCCGGATTTGCTTTAAACTTTAAAAACATTTCGCTCGCCACCTCAAAAGAACTCTGCTCTTCAACTTGAGTCCAGGAAGTACTAAGAAAATTAATAAAATTTTCATAATCTGCAACACGTTGTAATAAACTATAATCATGCGCGAACTTCGCTATCGCGGCGAAAATGCCAGCAAATGATCTTGAATCTAAAATAGAGATCAGAGCCAATCCAAATCTTAAAACCAACGTCTCAACGTCCATTTTAAGAAGAACAGCGAAGCGCTCAGCGTAAGCTCCTGTTAACACAGAATTAGCCTGTAGTTCTGAATGCTTGAGCTTTCTTTGAAACTCTCTAGCTTGAACTTTAAGCTTTGCCATTCCTCTTTCAAGGAATCGCGCTTCCTTATCACGCTCAGCTCTAATTTTACTAGAAACAGTATCTCTACCACGTCTGTTAAGTACAATATTGCGTTTCTTGGCTGCATTTAAGTCAACTGGATTCAATAAAGAACTAGAAGCAAACTGACGTTTCAATTTTGGTAAATCTAATTTTAACTTCTTTTCTTCAATAGGCACATAAATAAGAGGCTGGGAAGAAGTAGTCTTCCCTGTAGTTCTCTTAACTACAATATTTTTCAAAGTATTTACACTTCTAATCTTCTTATCCTCATCTGATTCCATCATTTGTTCAATAATGGCATCAATATCATTCAATTCTCTAGAAACATTCTCAAGCGTATTTGGATGTTGCTCCGTTAATGGGGTAACAGAATCAATCAAATCCTTTTGCTTATTTAACAAATCCCTCTTACCAACTTCTCTCTTTACTCCATCGTGTATTTTCTTCCCACGCATGTATTGCTTCCTATCCACAAAGCCTGGTGTTTCCACCAAAGGCTCTTCTCCAATATTCAACAGTGACCGCCCAGAAACATCATTCCATCGTCTAGTTGGAACATATTTCCTTAAAACAAAACGTTCATCTTCAATATCTTTAATCATATTATTCAATCTATCATTTAATACTTTATCGCTAGGAGCGCTGCAAGGGACTAACTTGCCCAACTCCTCCCCAACTTCATCTATGGTTCTCCGTGAACCACTCACGTAAATTTCGTCCAGTGGACATAAGGGTAACTCTCTGCGGGAGAGCTTTCCGTCAAGTTCTTCTCTAACTTGCAAAAACGTCTTAGGGGGGGGGGGGTTTTTGTTGATTATTTCTTGATGTCATAATCTTCAGTATTGGGGGTTTGTTTAAAACCGACTAGGTCGAAACTCTAGCACCGATTTAAGGCCTAAGCCTATGGGGATATTTTAGCCTCCCCTTGGCATTTTGCTGTAGCCGTGCCCTCGAAAGGGAAACCTCAAAATGAGGCTGGACACTGTGTATAACAACTTTAACACTAAACTCCATTTGCTCTCCAATATCAGCCAGCATGAATCTGGCACTATCTAAAAGAGACCAATTAAATACATAAAACACAAAATTTTACTTTTAAATATCATAGGTGAAAGTTTATCACTAGAAATCAATAAAAGTACTAATCAAAACAACACATTTACTTGAAACTTTGTGTTAGTCAAACACACAAGATTAAGCAGATTTAAAAATGCGAAACAATGATCGTATAAAACATATATAATATAAAAACAGAAAATAACGGTTCGTTAAGCCCAACCGTACCCTAAGTAATCTAATATTACTTTATTATCGATATACATTACAAAATAATGCTATCTCCCCGACAGATACATATATACAATACACAAATAAATAAAAAGGGGGAATACTCATAGAGTATTGCTCGACGTAGAGCTTAAGGATAAATATTTATTCAAATTATCAGAGAAGCCTCTCAAAATCAAAAAGATTGCTCAATAGTAACCTCAAGAAACAACGATAATAACTCAAAAAGGGTTTGTGATACCCTTTAATACAAATCACATCTACAAAATAGACATGACTTCCTTG
>Ga0308189_10000026_pt1 | contig 10123 bp, 2 predicted proteins | sample ER_RNA_184_FD_200969 | JGI IMG/M metagenome (GOLD analysis project Ga0308189, IMG submission 200969) | Metatranscriptome of bulk soil microbial communities from the East River watershed near Crested Butte, Colorado, United States -... | ecosystem: Environmental > Terrestrial > Soil > Floodplain ... | reverse complement strand
TCGTAAGTCATAAGTTGCGAACTAGCTCGAAAGTGTTCCAAAAGCGGTAGTTCTAAGTATCAGGGGAAGGTGGCGACCCAGGTAGTATTTGCGGTGGGCATACTAGGAGAGCCATCTGGAAATCTTCTCCAGCTGATATTAACTCATTAGTGAGAGTGTCAGTTGCACAGTTTGCGGGTTCATTTTCATAAAGTACAGAAGTAGAGCCCATGAAAGAAGAAAAATTATACGGCCTTGCTGCGTAGTAAGGCAACTCCCATTCAAGAATCGGCTTTATTTGTGTGGTCCAGGTCATGCCTGCCGATCCATCGATGGTTGTTGTACCTTGTCTTGCCATTGCTGCTATTGATACATGTGCAGCAGGATCAATGATTCCTTTATACCTTAGTGAACCTCGGTGGTATCTAAAAAGTCTCATGAACGCATAAAAGGGGGGCCTCCATTTATCATCTTCCGAATAAACGAAGTCGGTGAAAGCAAAATTCGCGTAATCAGCGCCTGGGATTCTACTTACGTATCGTCTCATTGTGTCTATAATTGGTCCATTTGACTCGCTGGTTACATATCCTTGTTCTTTCGCTCCCGTACATTCACACCCTATCCATTCAAATTTATCAGTGAATTTTCGTTGTACATTCATCTGAGCCTTTCCTTTCGCTGTTTTAGGTTTGGGTGTTTCTTCTGGCGTATCAATAAACAATGAGCACTCTGTAAGTCCATTGAATTGTACGTCTTCGCCTGCGGCCCTCCAAATGATACAAGTGATCAGAGGGGGAGCAGTTGAAAAAGCAACTGACGTAGTGATCTGTTCTATCTTTATTGAGGGGAATTTCAGTTCATTAACTGAAGACAACCATTGATATGGTCGATATGGTGTATGCCACAAATATGGTACTTGCACTGTAGTTAAGGTACTTCCTTTGACATCTATGATAATAGACGGGAAATCTCCTCCAGTTGCGGTATCTGTGGTAGGATCTATATAATACGAAATTCTATAACGTGCTGTTGTATACGCATCCGTAATAAAATGTAACAAGTATTTAATTGATCCTCTCCAATATCTATAACACGAAGCTACATACATAAAGTAATCTGGACGGCCAAGTTCGGCCCTGTTCAGTCCATTATAAAAACCTCTGTAATTTGGGTGTAGTCCTAACGTGTCTGCGGTTGTCGAGCCGGTGAATATTATTTTATGGTGCAACATTGGTATTCCGGCTAATTGTGCTGTGCTATTCTTAGTGTTAAAACATCCTTGTTCAAAGATGCCTTTTGTTGCTAAACGTGAAGTTGGGTAAAGTGAGAGTCTATCCGAATTATCTAAACCTGCCCCCATAGAAAGGTCCGTTCCCACGAACGGGACCATTTTGGCGGCTACCTGTAATGATCTGGGTTTGTCCAAAAAATCGGCTACTGTCTTAACAGTTGAGGCGATTTCTTGATAAACATCTCCTATAATAGGTATTGATTTAAATAGTGGTGCTATGACTGACGCACCAGCTGAAGCGACTTGAAGTCCTGTTTCAGATTTCTCAGCTTGTTCACCCGAAACCCCTCCATTCTGTGGTCGAGTGGGTTTCATGTCCATTTGCGCTTTTCCCTTGGCTACGGCTTCACGTCTGGGCCGGGAATTTTGATTTGTTGTCGTTTGATCCTTAAAGGATGAAGGTACAATGAATCCTGCGACTTGTGGATTCTTAAACCTTGCGAATACTGTACACGGAATTAATAAACTTCCGGATGTAGAGGTAACTGGTACTAGTGGAACAAGATAAAGTCTTCCTATTGAGGCATCCGACCCGGGAGCAAGTGGGTTTGCCTGTGTCCACATATCTGGTTTTACCCAATGAAAGGTCATATCTATGGCATCAGAAGAAGAATAATTTAGAACCATTGGATTAAAAGCAGATAGTCCTCCAATATCATCATTGTAGTCTTGATCTGTATCTGGAGTCCAAGCTGCCATCATCGCTCCCTGATGATACGGAGTGGAAGAAAGTTTTACAGAAATCTCAACATCTGATCTGAAATAGTAAAAAGAAGACAGAGCGTCTTTGATTACTGGAATCTCAAATAAAAGTGCGGGAAATTTTAAAATTTCATTACTAAATGAAGGTGTTATATTGAATTCATACACCTTGTAAAACCGTGTCAGTATTCGTGTTGGTGTTTGGTCTTCAAACGGATTTGCGGGTGCCGGCATCTGAACTGCCGTTGGAACATCCACATTCGTTATTGCCGTGTCTTTTGTACACGTAATTGACTTTTGTTGGTCAATGAGCATTTGTTGCTGCTCTTGCAAATTCTTTTCGTTTGTTTGTGCGGTCCTTGATTTCAGTTTCCTACCCTAGAACCAGGAGTAGAACTGTTATTAGGTACTTATCACTATCACCATCCCTTGCGAGCCCGTACCAGGCAAGCCTTGTAAAATATGGTGAATTCTCTCTTTGCTATCAGAGTAGAACAGTTGGATGAGTTTAAAGTCCTCCCAGGACTATACGGAATTAAATAAAATTCTTAACATATTCTGAGAACAGATCTTGATGCCTGAAAGGCAGATCTCCAAATCCCAGAGATAAGTAATATGGTTTTAATTTTCTCCATTCAGATTCAAATCTTTCCTTTCCATAATAAAACCATTCTCTCATTGCTGTTTCAATACATTGTTTGACCAACTGTTCCTTGGTCATTGAACTTGTCTCGGTGTACCAAAGAACCATTGACTCAATTGAAACAGGATCCAATATTGGATAAATATTTCCATTTTCCATTCTAAATTGGCGTTTCAAAAACTGACCAGCCGCTTGATTCCATGTTTCTACTGTAAGATGCGTCCAGGGCACAACGCTGGAATTTTTATTGTTTACGGGTGTCATTCTCATGCCAAAATGTTCCCACATGAGATTCGCCTTGACAACTCCGTTCCAAAACCACCTTGCTATGGCTCGAACCGACTGCAAGCAATCGTCTCCAAAAACTCCTTGTTTTATTAGTTCGTCAAAAGAAAATGGAACACAGTATTCACCTTCAGCTTTAAAAAACTTAGACACCGAACCCCATTCGAATAGTGGTTCATGTGTTTGTACTATCTTAATTAACGTGTCAAGATGTTTAGTAAAATCAGAATTTATTTCTCGTCTATGTTCTCTAAAACAATATCTGTTCAACCATGAATTAAAGATAGAATTCAAAACTGCAGTCAACCAAGCTCCGGAAGGCATCATCAAAGCTTGATATAGTCCATTGCCTATTACAATATAAGGTGCTAGAGTACTAATAACAATCACAAAAATTTCTGCTAACCAAGGATCTTCCCATGACAAGTCAAGCCGAACTCTAATTTCTTCACAAAACAACCAGGCAAAGAAGAATTTAAAATTCAAATCCCACTTCTCTACATCATCAGCGAGAATAACCTCTAGTTCTTGCCATTTCATCTTATTGTACAGATGACGCCATTCAGAAGAGTGAGGATTGATTCCAATATATACATCTCCTTCACCAGTGTGATTACAAATTTCTTCTATGAGCATTCCCATCACTTGTTTCGCATGTACCATGTGTGCTTTCTCACCATTAAAAAATCCTCTAGGATTATATTCTTTTCCCTTAAGTTTCAATTCAGCCTTTCCACAGTAAATGTTAACAAAGTGGTCTAGGATCCAGTGCTGAGCTCTCAATTCTTTCTTGGATATCCATTCTTCAACATCTGGGCGTACAGTTCTTTTATCGCCAACTAATGGAAACATGTCATTAAGTGACTGTCCGCGGTCAGAAAAACCCCAGGCGGCTGAAGCTGAGCAATCCATAGGACCAAGTATTCTGGATCCTTGAACTCCATTTATAGCTTCATCTCTAGTTAGTCTTCTAATTCTTTCCCAATTGAAGCTTTTATGAAAGATACCCTTCCAGAGTTCCTTATCGTGCGGATCTCTAGGGTACGTTTTGATTTCTCTCCCACCAAATTTCTTCAACATGTTTTTAAACGGATCAATATAGACGGGAGGATCAGCCTTATGATCAATAAAAGATTTCATTCTGACTGGAACTTTTTGCACAAGATAAGGAGATTCATGCCTTTCTCTTCTCCAATAGATAGGTGACTGAAGTTTGGTAGGATAAATGTTGACTTCTTTAGACATAAAATAATTTTTTGACATAGTACCAATTGATTTTAACCCATCAATAGGTTCTGGTAACTTTGTATAATCTACATTGATTCCATAACCATCAGGGGAAATAAGATCTCCCATTTCCATCTCTGCGACTCCTTGTTCAACAGGAAGATCTTCTAAATATATTGGTGCCACATAAGAATCATCATGAGCACCTCCTATGTGCAACCAAGCTAGTTTCTTTGGGAACGCATCATTGTCCACAAAGTATGGTTGTCCACATTTTCCTTTTCCTCCTTTCATTCCCACCTTCCAAACATTTTTAAAACTTGTTTGAGTCATGCGTCCAAAATCATCAACTTGTTGAATATAACTATCTAACTTAATTGCAGACTTTGCTGTAGGAAAAAGCCAGGCTCCTGTTTCCGAAGTCATCATATTAATTACAGGTCCACAGTCATCTGGCCATGGTTCTTTATTTGAACGCAGATGTCGTTTCATATCTCGTTTGGCTGGGAACAAATCTTTATCAAATTCAATTCTGATAAGATCACGATCAGGAAGTACTGTTGTACGATATTTATTGGGAGGTATAAAAATGCTTCCAGAAGAAGATTTATTGGTAGACCAGTGAAGCTGAAGACTTTCAACTTTATAAGACAAATTAAAAGCATGAGCAGCAGTGAAAGCAACATAAGGCAAGACAAAAAACATATGCATATCTATTTCTGTGCCTCCGGCATGAACTGTAATATATTCCAAATTTGCAGTAGCTCGATTAATTATCCCGGAGGTACTTTCGCTCATTTCAGCATTTCCTTGATAAGGCCTTTGCTTTTTGGTATGAACGGTTGGTTTATTTTTCCTTGCTTTATATTTCTTTTCTTGATATTTATCCAAAGACTGAGCATCTCCTTCTTCAATATCATCAGCAATTCCAAGATAAACCAAAAGAGCACTGACTCCACTAAGAACTAGTGAAACTGTTGCTCCAACGAGCAAACCTCCAACAGCTGCCCAAATTAGTCTCACCCACCATTTGCAGGGTGGTGGAAAATGTTCATCGGCTTGCTTTCGAAAATTTTCAAGTTCCTTGTGCATAAACAACTGCCATCGAGTAACATAATAAGCATTCATTTTGGTAACTGAACGATCTTTCTCCTTATATACAACTCCTTCGCGTTTCTCTTTCTCAGGTATTTTGACAATAGAATTCATATCAAGAGATGATAGCAAAATGTCTCTTAACGTCACATTAGCATATTCATCAGGCATTTTTGCTAGTCCATTAGTGAAAGCGATATGAGTACTCTCAAAAAGTACTTTAGTACAATTAAACCCGAGTTCAGCGTCAGAAGTCCATCTATTATCTATCATTATAAAAAAATCATAATCGGTAATCTTCTTATCATTAGAACCATTTGGAAGAAATCGGACCCCTAAAGTATAGCATAGTAATTTGATAAAATAAGGGGGTTCCACACCATGTACGAGACAATCGTAACAGTACATAAATAACTGTCGTATATCATCCTTCATAACGGCTCTTCTAAGCTTGCTCCAAGGTGCTAGAACAAATATAGAATAAATTTCTCGAAAAGAAAAACTAAACATATCTTGCAAGGCCACTTTAAGTCTTATTCTCCAATTATAAAGCTCCGTAACGAATCCTTGGAACATAGTACGTTCCTCGTGAGCACGCGCATGAAAGAGATCAGGGTCTCCTGCTAGCTCAATTACTCTAAGAACTAGAGCAACGGGATGTGCTTTACCGAGTTCTCCAGTGTCAGAAAGAATAGCAAAACTTTCGCTATTTAAAGTGTCTTTTAAAAATTTTGCAAAATGGATGTAATCATTTGGTCTCATTACTTTATATCTGTTACAATAAGAGAATACTAAAAATCGGGCAAACCATTGTTGTGCTGATTTGTCCACATAAGTATCACTTTCCATTCGGTCATATCTTTGTTCGTCATCCCATTTATACTTACATTCGTCCCAATTGAAATCAAGGGGTATAATAGCTTTATCTTTATCAAAATCCTCGACATCATAGAAAGTCTCCAACTCTTCACCAAGGATTTCCTCGTTAGTCTGACCATTAAAGCCTTGATCAACGGGTTCTCCTTTTTCTAAATTGTCGGATTTTAAGTCAGAGTCTAGTAACTTTCCTTGCTCAAGACTAGTAATAATTTCACTTTCAGAGTCGGAATCATTGTCATGTACAACTCTAACAGTAGAACTACTTTCAGAATCAGATTCCTCTCCACTAGGAAAACCCCATGTTTTCTCCCAGGCCATACATCTCTTATAAAACTTAGTTTCTGTCTGCATAACTTTAACTGCGGCTTTCTGCAATTCATTCAACAAAGCATCATTCTTAATGTGTTGAGCCTCATCAAAATGTTTAATCCATCCAAGTCTTCTTTCCCAGGACTTATGTTTAATAATGTCTTTAATTTCCAGTACTTCTTGAAGAGTAAAACTAGTTTTATAATGGTGCAAGTAAGACTTCCAAGGTTCAGGAATGTCTCTAAGCATGGCATCATAATTAGTATCCTGGGACATAAAAAACTTTCTACGAACTTTGGGTGTTTCGTCTGATCCATCCATTTGTCCCATTCCAATACGTGTTTTCCAATCGAATGTTGGTATGGTAGTTGAAATTCCATTTTCTGCTTTTAACTGGAGGTATTCAGCTTCAACATATTTCAAAAATTCTATCCAATTCATAGCAGGTCCCAATTTCGAAGGACTTCCTGGAATTTGAGTAATTGGTTCAAAACTCCATCTTTTGCAAGCAGTGGCAAACATATCCTTTCCAATTGAATCAGAAACTTTCTTAACTAGTACTTTGATTCGCATTCTACGATATAGTGCATGTTCATCAGTCAAGTTCAAATTAGTGGGCAGGAATTGATTTGCAGTATAGTTTGAAGTGGTAACAAAAAGCTGAGATGAGAAATACTTTAAGGCTTTATCGGAAACTCCAGCCATATGCAAGTGAAAGGGATTTCGATTAACTGCATATATGTATTCCATAGCTTCTTGAAATCTAATGGTGGAATCTGTGGCTTGTAAAAAATCATCAACGACAGTAGCAAATTGATTTTGATATCCATCCCAATATTCATTTTGTGTTTTTCGATCAAAAATGTCCGTCGGTTCCAATTTCTTTCCTCTCATTATGTCAGAACAGTAATGCAGAAGAAGATCTTTACATGTAGTTTTTCCTACTCCTGGTAGTCCTACTAAATGTATTGAAAAGGGCATGTCTCTAACAGCAGAATTAGCATAGAAAGCTTGGGATTTCTGATATAATTCTAGATTCTTTGCTAGAGAGATAGAAAGAACTGTTGAAAAAGCAGCATCTTTTAATGGCAAAGTTCTATAATAAATATCCCTAACTTTTTCATAAGCGGTAACTACTTTTTGAGCAGTATTACCATGTAGCCCTCCAGCGGCATTAATTTTAGATAGTGCATCCAATTCTTCCACTGCGGGAAGCATGTCCTTTTTTAGTCTAGAGATTTCAAAAAAAGGTTTGCCAGTGGCTTTTTCATAAAAGAAATCGATGATTTCTTTAATTCTTTTAGTAAAATGATCAAAACCAACTGAAACGGAAGTAAAGGCGGCAGAGAGTACAGCAAATTTTTTGATAAATCCCATCCAATCAAATTCTTTGAAACCGGCTAGTTTTGAAAAAAGCCATCCAATAGTACCTAATAGAAAATTCCTATCTCCCGGAAGGTCCATTTCAGCTTGTCCGACTTCTCCAGTAGCCATTTCGGCTGCTTTCCAAATAACAAATCTTTTAAGATTTATTCCTTGAATTTTTACTCGAATAGTTTTCCAAGCAACAGAAATAACAAGCACAAAGAGGGCTCCTAACATAATTTTCCCAAGGTGTTCATGAATTTGTTCAAAAGCCTCTCCACAAAATTCCTTAATCTTATTCCAAATGGGAGTCAAAAAATTGTAAATGGTATCTTGTACACCCGAGGCCATTCCGGTGCCAGCGGAATATCCAATTTGTGAAATTAAACGCCTATTTTGGTGCATGGTATCTATAACTTCTTTTGAAACTTCCTTTGTTATCTGTTTGGTAGTAGGTAGTTGTCTTATCTTATTATCTACAGCATTTTCAACCGTATCAAAAATATGTTTCTTACATTTTAAAAATTCGTTGTAAGCAATTTTCCATACAATAGGAGTAATGACGGTAGCAGCTGTTCCAACTGCAATAGCTGTAGAGATATCCATTTGTGCCTTTCCAAAATTAATTTTTGCTCCTTTTAATACGAAGGCATGGGAATATTCCCACGAAGATATAGTTGTTAAAAATAATTTTATAACAACTTTTCTAATTTTATAGTCTCTATCATTTTCAAATTTATCCAACAAGTTATGTGCAACCTGGGGATTTCTAATAATAGCATGGACTATTGGTACCCCTCCAGAACGAGTAAATATTTCAATTATGTCATGTGCGACATTATCTGAAATTTTGGTTGAAAGATGGGAGTTATATCCTTCAACTGTCAATAATTGTGAAAATTTATCAATCGCTTCATTAGGTGCAATATTATAATATGATGAATCTTTATCGTTCTGTGATAATGACAAGTATTTTTTAATTAGATCTCTCGTCTTATCCTCCCTAAGTGTAGGCTTTTCTATTTGCCTATTTCGATCTTCATTGTTAGCCCATTGATATTCAAAATCAATGCTAGTATCCTCCAAATGAAAATCCTTGAGAACTCTGCTTCTGGTACCGGCAGTACGTCCTCCTTTTCCTCTAGTTATCTTCGAAGTCGCTTTAGGTGCGGCTTGAACCTTTTCGTATGAGTAAAGAGTTTTATTCATGGCGTTACGAACAGTAATTTTCGCACTAAGTCGGGAGTTTCCTTCTCCACACATCTGGACTTAGGGGCGCTCAAGTAGGTTTATGCTAACAAATCCCAGTTATTGAACACAATCAAAAATACGATCAAAATGAAGTCTAAAATCAAACCTTAACTAAACATTGCGGTTGGTGATCAAGCTCTTCTCCACAAGGAGTTTCTCAGAAAAATCGGATAGTTTCCTCTAGTAGTTACTAGTTCTATCTCTATGGTCTTGCCATTCTTCAATAAATATCCGCTCATGCGGTATTGAAGCTCATCTTCTGATATTCCTTACAGGATAGGAACCTATAATCAACAACCACGCCGTAGGTTAAGGAGCGATTGTGAACATAAAAAATAAAAGACCAGTCTCTTATAAATTATATTTGAATATATTTTAACATGAGTCCTCACATATGAAATGTTTTGCATGGCTGTGATTCACTAATTTTCGGCTTAAGATGTTCCGACTCTCGACGCCTCGAGAACCGTTTAAAACACCGATGCTTATTATAGTGAGACAACCCCATACAAGAGGTTTACGTGTAGTGTAAAAACTTTAGTTATTTGCTATTATATAATTCCAAAGGGGGCAAACAATTACGGGCTTCGCTTATTGCTTGGTTGGACCCCGGCTTCAATGGAGCTTATATATAGTTCTGTAGGTGAATTGTCGTGGATATACCAAAACTTTTCATGTGCCTCTACAGACAAGTGCTAACTAAAAAGACACTAACTTTCTAATTCCCAAGAAAGTAATTCTAATATGGGGAACATTACTAACAACGTTCTAAGAAATATACCAACAAATTATACGTTTATAGATGTATCTTGATAAAGATCGCAACATCTAGTAAATTCGGAGCATAGCTCTTCCTGTTCCTAACTGGTAGATCAACCCTATAACAATCTTACCAGAGCATATGACTGCTAGTATAACCTCACAATTTGCTGAGCTACAAATTGTCATGAGAGGTGTGGTGTAAAAAGATTATAATTTCAATAAATGTCAATATGTGTAGAATACTTTTATATAAAAATGCTTACTTATTCGGCATTCAATATATATACATATTATACATAACTAACTTATTCGCTATAATCATAAATATATAAATC
>Ga0308189_10000022_pt1 | contig 10626 bp, 8 predicted proteins | sample ER_RNA_184_FD_200969 | JGI IMG/M metagenome (GOLD analysis project Ga0308189, IMG submission 200969) | Metatranscriptome of bulk soil microbial communities from the East River watershed near Crested Butte, Colorado, United States -... | ecosystem: Environmental > Terrestrial > Soil > Floodplain ... | reverse complement strand
TCTAATGCTAAAGATATAGGAGTATTATATTTAATCTTCGCATTATTTTCAGGATTAGTGGGAACAGCCTTCTCAGTCCTAATACGTTTAGAATTAGCAGGACCAGGTGTTCAATATATAGCCGATAGCCAATTATACAATAGTATCATAACAGCTCACGCTATCCTTATGATATTCTTTATGGTCAACTTTATGCAAAATTTAAGTTTATTTTCATAGCATCCATCCCTCAATGGGTGCAAGAAGCATGAGCACAACAAAAGGGAAAAATTATCATACTAATGTAGAAATAGGTAAGGGTAATAACCAAAAAGATCCTTTAGACTCGAAGTATGATTATACTAAAGTTACGGTGGAGGATCCTTATTACAACAGGGATATAATAGCTAGAGTAGCTAAAAAACAAAAAGGTGTATGATCAACATTAGACAATAAACCATTGTATGAAGGGCATTCTATAAATTTATACAATCGTATAACTTCTTATTTTATGCCATCGTCGCCCCTAGGTTTATTATTCTTAGAATAATAAACCGTAGGGTCCTATACTAAAAACTAAAGAACGAAGGGTTCTAAGATATTTAAATAAATATGGCTTTACTAACATAAAATTAACTATCTATATTATGAATAATTCAGTTAGTTTAGAGGAAGTAGTAGAATTAGAACAACATTTTATAGACAGCTTAAATCCGAACCTGAATGTTGACTTAGTAGCGTCTAAAATCAAAAATTATTTACCTCTTGCCCTCACCCTCTGGGTGATGCCGCATGCATTCTCCGAAGCACAGGGGGCATTTGATAAAAAAGGTTTACACACAGGAAATCCTAAGGTTCCAGTGATGAGATATCTAAATGCTGACCATCCCCTATATAGGGGGAGGGTTGCGAAGCATGGAAAAACAGATTAAGCTAGAAGCTAAAGGCAAAGCAGGAATCTACCGTTGAATTAACAAAGAAACCGGCAGATCCTACGTATGCTGCGAATTTATCTAAAAGATTTCACACTTATTACTCTGAATATGCAATTAAAGAGGTACTAAGTAGATCTAATAGTTATATATTTAGTTGTGCTACGAATGCGAAGCAAAAAAATATGGTTATTCTAGTTTTAGTATCGACTTCCTAAGAAGTGGAATATTGCAATACTTCTGAATTATTAATAAGGGAGGGCTATTACATTGATTTGTTAAAGCCCTAGCCTCCATCCCTAAGGGTGCAGGAGGCATTATAATATTTTACAAAAAGCAGGTTCATCGTCCCCTTTGGGGATAGGTAGAATATCTAGTGAAGAAACTAAAATGAAAGTTAGTAAATCACTTAAGGGTAGATTTCTTCTGCTTGCTTATGCTTCTTGCTTTGCTTCGCAAGCAAACCCTAAGGGGCCCTGAGGAGCATGCAAGAGGAGACAAAACAAAAAATGAGTCTTTCACTCCCCATCTTTGATGCGCGAAGCATGGCGAGGTAAAAAGTTATCTGAAAAAACAAAGAAAATTCTCAGTGAACTTAGAAAAGGTAAAACTGGTTCATTCTTAGGTAGACAACATTCAGAGGAGACAAAGCAAAAAATGAGTGAAGTACACGGTTCAAGAGTAGAAGTTTTAAATATAGAGACGAATGAAACTACAATTTATTCTTCTAACTATAAAGCAGCAGAAGCTTTAGATTGTAGTGAATGAACTATTCGTAATTATATTAAAAAAAAGTCTATATAAAGGTAAATATTTTAAAAAAAAACATTCTAATTAGATAATTGTATAGTTTTTATAATGAGTCTCATTGCATAATAAGGATTTTTTCGTAAATAGAGGAAAAATAATTAGCTTATTCCCCTTGCGGAGCATGGGGACGGGCTATAATGTTAGTGCCTTTTTTATTACCCTTTACCTAGCAACCCTTAAAGGGTAGATATATATATTCCTATGAAGTGACAAAATTTATCTTAAATATAAATATAAAATTTTTAGAAATAAGAATTTCTACTAATAAAATTTTATATTAAGGCATGGCCGGGTAATATAGTAATATATTACTTTATTTTCACAGTATGCTGGGACATCTTTAGAGCTTTTGGAACTAGTACTACAGACTTTCGAAATTTAAATATAAACGAAAAGCGGTAGAATACAGTAACATACCAAAAGATTAGATAATCAGCGGGAAACTATTTATGTATAAGAATATAATGCTTTTATCCTAATATCTTGAGGGCCCCTGTTCTTAAAAAATTGGTCATTTATTTTAAGCGTCGGGCCCCTAGGTTTATTATTCTTAGAATAATAAACCGTAGGGTCCTACTAAATTTAAGTTCATTTTTAGTCAAAGAGTCAAAGAGGGCCCCTTTCAGGTGCGGAGCAAGGGGAAGGGTGAGGTAAATAATTATATGACCCTTTTTTTTTGTTTTTTTTCGAAGCTTTCGCTCATTTCTTAATCCGAATTATATAATTCTAGGATTAAGAAATTAAGAAAAAAAACAAAAAAAAGGTAATGGGGGCCCTAGGTTTATTCTACTTAGAAACCGTAGGGTCCTATAATAAAAGTTCTTCGTGTGCTCATGCTTCTTGCTTTGCTTCGCAAGCAAACCCCATTGGGCCCCTGTGCGGAGCATTGCACGTAATTTATTTGTAGGGCTAAGATTTTATTTACAAGATTTTATTTACAAATGCGTTTCCTCATGCTTCTTGCTTTGCTTCGCAAGCAAACCCCTTAGGGTGCGAAGCGGGAGGACCCGCAAGTAATATGAGTATTGAAGCACGAGAACGATTAAGAAAACAAAGAGGTACACCTGTTTTTGTATATGATGTATCCCCAAGCGTGGGTTGCTTATGCTTCGCACCCTCCTGCATAGGCATGGGGCGGGATAGGAGCATGGATTTTACTTTATTGTATATTTTTAATGCTAAAAATTATATGTATAATACAATAAATATTCACCATATGCTTCTTGCTTGCTTATGCGTCCTCCATACTTCGTAGGAGGAGGGGAACCCCTCCTGCCCCTTTGCTCCAGCCCAAAGCAGGGGGGATAGGAGCATGCAAACCCCTTAATGATTGTTTAGATAAAGGTGAAGTATACTTAGATACTTTTTTCTTCTCTTTAGACGAAATCGAAGGAAGTAGTACTAATCTGTTAACTTTAGATTAAATTAAGGCTCTTGTTTCAAACAAACGAGAGGTTTATCTAGTTAAGCATCCTGCATCCAAAGCTATTTTAGCTGAACATAAAGAGGACCCTAGATTGAATAGGGAATTTAGTTCTTTAGGTTCTTTAGCTAAGGAGCTAAAAGGAGTCCGTATTGCCTTTGGCAAGGAGGGGTGTCCTTAGGGAGTATTTAAAGGGAACTGCCTAAATCTGGTTATTACCGAGGAAAATGAAAATTTACCTATTTAAACTCTAAGACTGAATAATATAAATTCGCCTTGCACTAAGCGTAATATGGTGGAGGGGCGAGTTTAAGTATATTGAACTTTAAAAAAAATGTAATTAATCAACAAATTAATTACTAGGCAGGTAGTATAGTAATATATTACTTTATTTTCACGTTGCCGCCATCCCTTAGGCTTGGAGGGCACGTGCTGGAATATCTTTAGAGATTTTGGAACTAGATCTGCATGTTTTCTTAAATGAAAAGCGGCAGAATTCAGTAACATTTCAAAATATTAGGAGCAACCCAAAGATATAAGGGCTAAAAAAAAGCATAAAACACTTATATATGGAGTAGGATCCTCAGAGACTACACGTGAAATACTTTATTTAATATTATATTAAAATGTAAAGATATAGTCCAGACATTAATGAAAGTTAAAACAAAAACAAAAAAAAATTTAAATGAAATAGCATGCTAATACGGGGTAATTCTATTTATAAAAAAGAACAATTTATATTTCTAATTGTTAATGTTATGCTTTTATTATTTAACTTTATTTTAATATTAAGTATTATTATTCTGGGATTAGAGTTGAACCTATCACATAAGCAATCCTCACATAGAGATTTTGTCGTATCTGCATCTAAAAAGAATAAATTAAATGTTATGTCACAAAAAAGATGTTTTAGTACATATAACCACTCTAGAGTTAATAAAATTGAGGATAATTCTATAAAATCTTTAAGAAAAACTTTAAAATCTCCCTTATCTAGACCTTACGAGGATTTATATAAAGGGAGAGGAAAGCCTAAATATGAACCAGAGTGAGTGAAAGACAACGGAATGGAAAGAAGTCCTTTTGGTGCTTCTTGAGCCAAGGATGATAAGGACCGACTTTCATTTCCTTTAAAATATCCTTTAAATTATAAAAATATTAAAGACCCTTACAATAACAGGGGATTGATCAAAGAAATATGTAAAGGTAATAGAGTGATATATATTTGAACCTATATTCCCACAGGAATTTGTTTAGTAGGATCTTCTTCAAATAGTGTTGAAAGAGTATTAAGCTATTTTGAAAAAAAATATTTATTCTTGGATTTTAGAATCCCCTTACATTTAATGAATAAATATATATTTAAGTACTTAGAATATAGATTATGAAAATGCATGCCTACTTATAGTCTTATTCATATTGTACTTTGAAAGTATCCTGACCCTAGATTTTTAGAAAATAGGCGAGAAAGTTCTCTTTCTAACACAAAACAAAGAAACAGATTAAATTTTACAAATACGTTGGGAGGTTCTCTTTTTAACATTCTCCAAAAAAATAAATTAAATTTAATTAGACCTTTTTCCACAAGCAGTTTGCTTCACACCCGTGAGAGTACTAGTAAAATCCTGCGAAAATTATACAAAAATGTATACGAAGGATTAGGTATACCCAGACCTGAACCATTCTGGGCAAATTCAAATGGCTGTCCTATTAGTATGTTTGGAGCATCTTGAAGTACGATGGATGGGCCAACTACAAGTTTACCTGTAGATGATCTTAAAATCTTTCATCATATATCTGATCCTTATAACAACAGGAATAAAATTCATGAAGTATGTAAAGGTGTGAGGGTAGTGTATATTTGAACTTATAAACCTAAGGGATTTTGTTTAGTAGGTTCATCTTCCAATAGTGTGGAAAGAATTATTAATTATTTTAGCCCTAAAAGATTGCTTAGTGAGAATAGAAGAGCTATGGAATTTTTTTCTACCTATGGATTTAAAAATGTAGATTTATATATTATACCCTTGTCTCCTAAAAAATATACTGTTAAAGATATGAAGTTACTTGAAGCTTATTATATTCAACAGTTACATACACCCTTAAATATTCAACGTAAAGTATATATTTCTCCTTATGCAGAAAAAGTAGTTAAAGGAGTCGGTACTGCCAATAGCGGTAACTTAGAATCTTTATCGGAATTAGCTGTTCCTGTTTATGTTTTAAAAAAAGACAATTTAAAAAGAGTTCTATATGTCTTTTCGTCTTTAACTCAGTTTAAAAAAGAGTTTCAAATAAGCAGTAGTATTTTCAAAAATTTTCTTAATAAAGAAGATAAAGTTTATTTAGATTGTTTTATTTTTACTACAGAATTGCCTAAGGATTCTGATCTAAATAATTTAATGGGAATAGATGAATTATTGAAGTTAAAAAATTCTATTTCACCTAAAAAGTACTATGGTAAAAAAGCTATAGAGTTAATAGACGTAAAAAACCCAAAGGGTTCTGGTATTATATTTGAATCTATTTCTAGTTTAATAGAACCTTTAAAGCAGCTTGTAGGGGAGCAGGTTTATCGTCATACGATCATTAAATACGCAGAATTAGGTGTGATTTTTAAAGAGAGGTGATTATTTAAGTTTGTAGAAGCCTCTACTCCAACCAGTGTTAAGGGTAATTTAAATAAAGATATTAGCTCTTCAACTTCTAATGGCTCTACCTCGGCTAATTTAGCTGACGGTCCAGAAAGAGCGGTTGAGAGGAAAATCAATGTATCTTCTGCTATTTCAGTAGAAGTTACAGATTTAACAAATAATATTAAATTAGTTTTTTCTACTTTAAAAGAAGCAGCTAAACATATAAAAAACGAAACAGGAAAAGGAAGCCCGGAAGGATTAAAATATGCTTTAGATAAGGGAACAGCATTTTTAAATATGTATTTAGTCAAGGAGATAGTAGAAAGTTACCAATTGAAAGATTTATCTACAAATGATATTAAATATTTTAGAACATTAAAAGAAGTATCAGAATATATTAAGGATATAGGAGTAGTTTGTGCTTTTGCAGGGTTACATTGATCTTATAAAAATAAAAAAGCTTATAAAAAAAGATTCGTAGTGGAAAAAGTAAAAATTTAATATCTCACCGTAGCACCCATATAGGGGGCAGGTGTGGGACTCTTGTATAACAAAGTACTAGATTATTAAAAATATTAATAGAGGGTGCCTCCTCCTCCGTACCCGGAGGGCTTGGCATTTCTAGCTGATTATGGGTTTGAAAATATTCAATTAACCATTATTTATTTAGATAATCAGAAGTATACAATGCGAGATATAAAAATTTTGGAAGCCGGAGGGCCCCTAGGTTAATTCTTCTTAGAAGAATTAACCGTAGGGTCCTATTACATAAATGTGTTAAATAGTAATTTAAATTCACAAAAATACTATTTACCTGAGGAACCTTTAGAGTCTGTATTACCTTTTATTAAGATTAGTAATAGGGATACAGCAGTTCCTATATTTCTTTATGGATCGGATTTATCTAGAGTTATTTATGTTTTTAGTTCGAAAACTTCTCTTTATAATGATTTTGGTATCCATCGTGTAACTATAGATAGAATTTTGGATAAAAATTTAAAATTATATGACTATTTTACATTTACAACTAAAATTCTTAAGGGTTCAGATTTAGATAATCTTTTAAGTTTAAATGAGTTAATTAAATTAAAGGATAGTATAAATCCTAAAATACCTAGTAGAAGTAACCCAATTATATTAAAAGATCGAGTTCAGAATATTGAAAAAAATTTTTATAGTTTAAGACAAGCAGCTTTTTATATTGAGGATATGGAAGGAGTTTGTGATATAGGGACTCTAAGAAAGCATATGAAAAAAAATACTTTCTATAAAAATAGATGAGAAGTAATAAAAGCTTCTTAATCGGTAAGATTAAGCTATAAAGGATAAAAGCAAATATTTCATAAAAAATTTTTATCCACCTATAAATCAAAAGTCGTATGCCTGCTTTAATAGGTGGATTTGGTAAAATAAATAGAAATATGATAAAAAAATATTCTAGCTCCGCTCCATTAGATATTAAAGAAAAAGAATCAAATTTAAGAGAAAAACTGGGTGCATATTTAGCTGGTCTAATAGAAGCAGACGGGTCTATTGCTGTTCACGATGCTAATTCTAAGTCTAAGAAATATCGTCCTAAAATACTTGTGGTATTTAGTTTAGCTGATGAACCTTTGGCTCTAAAATTGGCTTCTGTAACTAATACTGGAGCGGTATATCGTAAAGTTAATGCAGGATGTGTGATATGACATATTCAAAAATCTGCAGAAGTAATACTAATTATTAACCTAATTAATGGATTTATGCGTACACCTAAAATTGAAGCATTGCATCGTGCAATAAATTGATTTAATACTTTTGATAATTTGAATCTAACTTGTTTAGATTTAGATAAATCGCCTATTAATAGTAATGCTTGATTAGCTGGTTTCTCAGATGGTGATGCAAATTTTTCTATTAGTTTAACAGATAGAAAAAAGGGGGGGTCTATAAGAGGTAAAAGAGTGCAAAGTTTTTTCCGTATCGAACTTAGACAAACCTATCATCGAGATGTTTCAGGAGAACAAGGTGGAGCTAGCTATTTTTTAGTTTTAAATGAAATAGCTATATTTTTAGGTGTTAGTGTATTATCTAGAACTAGAGTTCAAGGTGATAAATTGTTTTATGCTTTTATGGTAATAGCACATAATGCTATGAGCCATGAAAAAGTTATTAGTTACTTTGATCGTTTCCCTTTATATTCTTCTAAATATTTAGCTTACAAAGATTGATGTCGTGTGGTAGAATTAACTAAATTACGTAATGGTAAAGCTATAATACTAGAAGAGATTAAAGAAGTGGAAGCTATTAAATCTCAGTTCAACAGTAAACGTAAAACGTTTGATTTTTCTCATTTAGATTCTTTATTATAATGGTAAAATGCTAGGCTTCATACGTTTACTTGATGTAAGATAGTATTTGTTATTTTTTTATGTCAAGCCCTACACATGTTTCCCTTGCGCTTCTCCGAAGCGCACGTGTAAGGGGGGGATTATATTTTTATATAAAATTGCCGTAGCAATAGTAATATTGGCTATTATTATACAACTATTTGCGGGAAACTCTTAAAGTCTTTTTATAAGTGTTGGCTATCTTTATTTACTCTTTCTAATAGCCGCTGGTACTAAATACTGTTTCGTATTTTAGTAAGTCGAGTTAATTAATAAAAAAAGTATGCTGACCTTTAATAGTAAAAAGAATAATTTACACTAAATTTGTATTCTATAAAATATGCGAGTCCCCATGCTTCTTGCTTTGCTTCGCAAGCAAAACGAAGGTGGGGCCCTGGTGTGAATAAATAGACAATCCGCAGGAAACGAAAATAAAAAAGTTTACGTATGCCCGTCCTTTTCGAAGAAAAGGAAGAAGGTGGGATGTGGCTTGTTTTATATAGGATCTTCAGAGACTATACGTGGTACGCCACTTACTGAGTAAGTGGATGAAGAGATAGTCCAATTATAACTTAACGGTTATAGTAAATTTAATTTTTTATTACCATTACTTTATTCATTAAATTACAATAACACAGGGAGTGGGGGTATACCCACAAGAGGATACTACGCTAACCACCCATGGTCGTTTTTAAATAAAAGGAAATATTCAACTAAAAGTAGTTCTAATAATAAATTTAAGATTACTCCTTGATTTGTTACTGGATTTATAGAGAAGGTACGTTTATTGTACCGAGTTCCATCTCTCTCCACCCCCATTCAAAGAATGGGGGGGGGGGCCAAAGGGGGAAGGAGTGAAAAAACCGATTTAAGATGTGGTGCCGTGCTTCGCATTCGGCCCCATAGGGGGAAGTTAAATCTGAGTTTAAGATCGGTTTACATAAAAAAGACATAGCGCTTTTGGAGGCACTAAAAGCTTATTGAGGGGGTATAGGATCTATTAAAATAAGTAAAGATTTAGCGATTTACAGAATTGCTTCTATGAAGGATTTACAAGTTGTAATAGATCATTTGACCCGTTATCCTTTAATAACACAGAAGCGTGCTGATTTCGAATTGTTTAAAAGAATAATTGAGATTAAGAAATCTGGATGTCACACTACCTTAACTGGTTTACAGGGAATAATAAACATAAGGGCTTCTCTGAATAGAGGGTTATCCGAAAGTTTGCATATTGCTTTCCCTGAAACAACACCCGTTCTCAGACCTATTGTAGGAGAAGCGGATCAAAAAATACCAGATCCTTCCTGGATAGCAGGGTTTGCTTCAGGAGATGGTAATTTCTTAATAGGTATCTCTAAGTCGTCTCTAAAAATGGATATCATTGTTATTTAAGATTTAAATTATCTCAGGATTGTAGAGATGAATTCTTATTAAGAAGTTTTATAGAATTTTTTGGTTGTGGTAGTTCTGTTAGATATAAAACTATAGTTGAATATGTATGTGTAAATACTAAAGATATTTATAACATTATATTGCCTTTTTTTAAAAAAATATCCTATATTAGGTGTTAAAGCTTTAGATTTTAATGATTGAAGCTTAGGAGCTGAAATTATACAAAAGAAAGCTCATCTAACACCTGAAGGTTTAACTCGTCTTAGTACTTTAAAGAAAGGTATGAATATGAGAAGAGTTATATAGATTGTCCTGTGAATATGACAGGATTTAATTGTAAACAGAATTATTAATTTATATATTTTAATTTGTTTCTTTTTTTTTTTTTCGGAGCTTTCGCTCATTTCTTAATCCGAATTATATAATTCTAGGATTAAGAAATTTAGAAAAAAAACAAAAAATAAACTTTTTTTTTTAAAATGTTGGAAAAGAATATGTTAATAATTTTATGGTAAACCGGACATCTACCGTATGGGTAGGTCCGGGTATAATTCTTTTTATAAAATTGAATTTTTTACTGCCACTGTTGGTGGGAGGTCCCGATATGGCAAATAAAATGGGACCCGTAAAAAAAATATACACTAATTATATTAATAAATTTAATAAACTTATGGTCAGACATTATTCTACTGAAGTGGGTAAAAATGATTTAGGTTCATATTTAGCAGGTTTATTTGAAGGTGATGGTCATATTTGAATACAAAAAACATTTTCAGGGAAAAATCATAATCCTAGATTTTGTATAACTTTTGGTTTAAAAAATGAACCTTTAGCAAAAATACTACTTGAAATTCTTGAATCAGGATTTATAAGATATAAAAAGAGTGATAATGCTTGTGTAATAGTTGTTTCATCTGTAGTAGGTTTAAAAAAAATAGTTTCCTTAATTAACGGAAAACTTAGAACTCCTAAAATAGGACAATTAGATGCATTAATCAACTGATTAAATAAAAATCATAATGCTAATATATTATTACTACCTCTTTGTGATAGTTCTCTGTTATCAGATGCATGATTAAGTG
>Ga0308189_10000019_pt1 | contig 10715 bp, 10 predicted proteins | sample ER_RNA_184_FD_200969 | JGI IMG/M metagenome (GOLD analysis project Ga0308189, IMG submission 200969) | Metatranscriptome of bulk soil microbial communities from the East River watershed near Crested Butte, Colorado, United States -... | ecosystem: Environmental > Terrestrial > Soil > Floodplain... | reverse complement strand
CGGGATACAAATTCTTCCACAAATCCCGAGCCTAAGCTGCCCAACAGCAAGAAAGGAGCCGCCTCGAAGAAGATCGCCAGAAAGACACCCCCAAAATTGCTCAAACGGTCCAACCCGGCCGCCAGGACGAATGGCAGCCCGCCCAGTACGTCGCTGGCCCAGTGTTGGCCGAGGTAGATCCGGGAGAGGCCCACCAGCCCAACCAGCAGCCCGCAGAGCCGTCTCGGAAGGATCTTCTGGCACGTGAGTGTGACCGATACCGACATCTCAGACGCGGTTCTCCCAGAGGGATGGACCGAGCTCGACTACCGAGCCATCGACACCATACGTGTGCTGGCCGCTGACGCCGTGCAAAACGTCGGCAGTGGGCATCCAGGCACTGCCATGAGCCTGGCACCAGTCGCGTACCTGCTGTTCCAGAAAGTCATGCGGCACAACCCGAGCGACACCCATTGGCCCGGGCGGGACCGATTTGTGCTGTCGTGTGGACACACCAGCCTGACGCTCTACATTCAGCTCTATCTCGGCGGCTTCGGGTTGGAACTCGATGACATCAAGTCCTACCGATTCTGGGGATCAAAGACCCCCGGACACCCGGAGTACGCCCACACCAAGGGAGTCGAGGTCACCACTGGACCACTCGGTCAAGGCGTTGCAAACGCCGTCGGAATGGCCATGGCCGCCCGTCGAGAGCGTGGGCTGCTTGATCCGGATGCCGCGCCGGGCACCTCGGTCTTCGATCACCACATCTACTGCTTAGCCTCCGACGGAGACATCGAAGAGGGAGTCTCGTCTGAGGCCTCTTCACTGGCCGGCACGCAGCGACTGAGCAATCTCACTCTGATCTATGACAGCAATCGGATCTCGATCGAGGACGACACGAACATCGCTCTTAGCGAGGACACTCCAGCTCGCTACGCCGCGTACGGCTGGCATGTGCAGACCGTGGACTGGACTCACGGCGACGCTCATCACTACAGCGAGAATGTCGCAGCGCTCGCTGAGGCCCTGGAGGTCGCCAAGACAGTCCCGGATCGACCGACCTTCATATGCCTGAAGACGATCATCGGCTGGCCGGCTCCGAAGCTCCAGGGCACCGGCAAGGCCCATGGCTCCGCGTTGGGTGAGGAAGAAGTTGCCGCCACCAAGAAGGTGCTCGGATTCGACCCGGACAAGACTTTCGTCGTTGCGGATGAGGTGATCAACCACACTCGCAAGCTGATCGAGCGTGGAGCGCAGGCTCAGCAAGAGTGGCAGCAGGCCTACGACAGCTGGGCGGAGGCAAACCCTGAGCGGAAGGCGCTGTACGAACGGCTCATCAAGGACGACCTCAGCCCGGGCTGGGAAGATGTGCTGCCCAGCTGGGATGCCGATCCGAAAGGCATTGCCACCCGGGCAGCCTCCGGAAAGGTCATCAGTGCAATTGCGCCCAACTTGCCTGAACTGTGGGGCGGCTCGGCCGACCTCGCCGAATCCAACAACACCACGCCGGAGGGTGAGCCCAGCTTCCTGCCGACAGACCGGCAGAGCAGGATGTTTCGCGGTGGCCCATATGGCCGGGTGTTGCACTTCGGCGTTCGCGAGCATGCCATGGGTGCCATTCTCAACGGCATCAAGCTGCATGGGGGCCTACGGCCGTACGGCGGCACCTTCTTGATCTTCAGCGACTACATGCGCCCAGCGGTACGGCTTGCGGCACTGATGAAACTGCCGGTCATCTACGTCTGGACTCACGACTCAATCGGCCTGGGCGAGGATGGCCCGACTCATCAGCCCATCGAGCATCTCGCCGCGTTGCGGGCTATCCCCGGGCTGGACGTGGTACGGCCGGCGGACGCCAACGAGACTGCGGCAGCATGGGCGACGATCCTGAAGAACAAGGACAGGCCAGCCGGGCTGGCCCTGACCCGGCAGGCCGTGCCCATCGTCCCACGAGGCGAAGACGGCTTTGCCGATACCTCTCAGGTAGCCAAAGGCGGCTACATTCTCAAAGACTGCGACGGCACACCGGATGTGATCTTGATCGGGACGGGCTCGGAGGTGCAGTACGCCGTTGCAGCCCAGCAGCTGCTCGCCGACGAAGGCATCAAAGCTCGCGTGATCTCAATGCCGTGTCGGGAATGGTTCGACGGGCAGGATCAGGAGTACCGGGACTCGGTCATCCCGCCTGAGATCAGGGCGCGTGTTTCCATCGAGGCCGGAGTCGGCATTGGCTGGCGTGACCTCGTCGGCGACGCTGGCCGAATCATCAGCCTCAACCACTACGGAGCTAGCGCGGCTGCCAATGTGTTGTTCAAGGAGTTTGGTTTCACTCCCGAAACAGTGGTCGAAGCCGCAAAATCCAGCCTCGATGCGACAGCCGCGACGACAGCGCCCACGCATCCGGCAGCCAGCGGACCGCACGGTCCCGCAGACATTGAGCCCGATCCGGGCGTCACGATTAGCTGAGCCCAGCTGATCACCAACCCCACTCATTCAGGAGAACTGATCATGAACGAACGGCTCAAGGCCCTCTCAGACGCCGGAGTATCGATCTGGCTGGACGACCTGTCTCGCGAGCGCATCACCTCCGGCAACCTTGCCGATCTGGTGTCCAACTACTGCGTCAGCGGTGTTACGACGAACCCGACGATCTTCGCAACGGCACTATCGAAAGGTCATGCCTACGATGATCAGATCAAGGAGCTTGCGGCGCGCGATGCGGAGCTCCACGACGCTATCAAGACGATCACCACCGATGACGTACGCAATGCCTGTGACATTATGGCGGCCACCTTCGCGGCAACAAACGGTGTCGACGGCCGCGTCTCGATCGAGGTAGATCCCGATTTGGCAAACGATACGGAAGCCACCACGGCACAGGCGACCGATCTGTGGAAGGTCGTCGACCGCCCCCAGGTGTTGATCAAGATTCCGGCAACCAAGGCCGGATTGCCATCGATTACTTCGGTAACCGGTGAGGGTGTGAGCGTCAACGTGACGCTGATCTTCGCCCTCGAGCGCTACCGTGAGGTTATCGACGCCTACCTGACCGGACTGGAGCGGGCTGCTGAAGTGGGCCATGACCTGAGCAAGATCCAGTCTGTAGCGTCCTTCTTCGTCTCGCGGGTCGATACCGAGATCGACAAGCGACTGGAGGCCATCGGCTCGGACGAGGCGCTCGCGCTACGTGGCAAAGCCGCTATCGCGAACGCCCGCCTCGCGTACGCACTGTATGAGGAAGAGTTCAGCGGCGAGCGATTCGCTGCGCTCGAGGCCAAGGGCGCAAATCGGCAGCGCCCGCTATGGGCCTCGACCGGTGTCAAGAACCCCGACTATTCCGACACCATGTACATCACCGACCTCGTCGTGCCGAACACCGTCAACACCATGCCGGAGAAGACCATGATGGCTTTTGCCGATCACGGCGAGCTACGGGGCGACATGGTGACCGGCACCAAGGCTGAGGCGCAGCAGGTGCTCGACGACCTGGAGCGAGTCGGCATCTCCTACGACGATGTGGTCGACGTGCTCGAGAAGGAAGGCGTCGAGAAGTTCGAGGCGTCGTGGAACGAGCTGGTTGTCGACGTCAAACAGGAACTCGAAGCCGCCAAAGCCGCTCTCTGACCGCGCATCCCATGCGAATTCCGGAGTTTGCCGGTGACCACTGAATTACGCCCCAACCCGCTTCGGGACCCCCAGGATCGACGGCTGCCGAGGATTGCCGGCCCTTGTGTGCTGGTCATCTTCGGTGTCACCGGCGACCTGTCAACCAAGAAGCTGATGCCCGCGGTCTACGACCTGGCTAACCGTGGGCTGCTGCCCCCGGGCTTCGCCCTTGTCGGGTTTGCCCGACGGGATTGGGCGCGCGAGGACTTCGCACACGTCGTACATACCGCCGTCAAAGAGCACGCCCGTACTCCATTTAGAGAAGAGGTCTGGCAGCAGCTCTCCGAAGGCATCAGGTTTGTGCCAGGTGAGATCGGTGATGACGAATCATTCAGCAAGCTAGCCAACACCATTGCTGACCTCGATGAGGCACGAGGTACCGGCGGCAACCACGCCTTCTACCTATCCATCCCGCCGGGGCTGTTCCAGACAGTTGTCGACCAACTGCGCTCCCATGGCCTCGCCGAGCAGCATCCCGGCAGGTGGAGCCGGGTCGTGATCGAAAAGCCATTTGGCCACGACCTGGCCAGCGCTCGGGAACTGAACCGGATCGTCCTCAGCGTCTTTCCGTCATCCTCGGTCTTCCGCATCGACCACTACCTCGGTAAAGAGACAGTGCAGAACATCATGGCGGTGCGGTTCGCTAATGAGCTGTTCGAGCCGGTGTGGAACAACAGCTTTGTCGATCATGTCCAGATCACGATGGCGGAGGACATCGGGATCGGCGGCCGTGCCGGATACTTTGACGGCATCGGGATTGCCCGCGACGTCGTTCAGAACCACCTACTACAGCTGCTTGCGCTGACCGCAATGGAGGAACCCAACTCCTTCGAGGCAAGCCAACTCCGAACCGAAAAGCAAAAGGTGCTCGCCGCGGCCCGACCACCGAAACAGATGGATCTCCACACTGCCCGCGGCCGGTACGCGGCCGGCTGGGCAGGTGGCGAGAAGGTCAAGGGTTATCTCGAAGAGGATCGCATTCCTCCTAATTCCCGGACTGAGACGTACGCCGCAATCCGGATCGATATTGACAACCGCCGGTGGGCGGGCGTTCCGTTCTACCTGCGTACCGGCAAGCGGCTAGCCCGGCGAGTGACTGAGATCGCGCTCGGTTTCAAACGCGCACCGCACCTGCCCTTTGCCGAGACTGACACCGAGGAGCTGGGCTACAACTCCATCGTGCTGCGGATCCAACCGGATGAGGGCGTGACCTTGCGCTTCGGCGCCAAAGTGCCAGGTACCCAGATGGAAATCCGCGATGTGAACATGGACTTCGCCTATGGTGAGGCCTTCACCGAGTCCTCGCCCGAGGCGTACGAGCGGCTGATCTTGGATGTCTTGCTAGGTGATCCGCCGCTGTTTCCGCAGCATGAGGAGGTGGAACTCTCCTGGGAAATCTTGGATCCCGTCCTCGACTACTGGGCGAGCGTGCCGGAGCAACCCGAGCCCTATGAACCGGGATCGTGGGGACCGAAGAGTGCCGACATCATGTTGGCCCGGGATGGCTTCACCTGGAGACGGCCATGATCCTCACGCTCGAAGGCACCACGTCAGCAAAGATCTCCGCCGAACTGGTCCGAATCCGACGTAGTGTCGGCAGTCCGGCCCAGGGCATGGTGCTGACCTTGATCATCGTCTGCGACGAGTCGGAGTTCGCAAACGCGTTGGAGGCGAGCATCGTCGCGGGCCGGGAGCATCCGTCGCGCATCTTGCTGGTGGTCACCGCCGCCGGACGGGATGCGGCGCTCGACGCCGAGGTACGGATTGGCGAGGGCACACCCGGCGAGGTTGTGGTGATCAGAATGCGCGGTGCAGTGGCAGCACATCCGGCCTCTGTGATCCGGCCGCTGCTATTGCCAGACTCCCCTGTGGTGATCTGGTGGCCAGGCAAGGCGCCTGGCAATCGGGCCGGCGATGAGCTGGCGCAGCTGGCGATGCGACGTATGACCGATGCCGCGGCATCCCCCCGTCCCCTGACGGCACTGCGGTCGCGCGCTCGGGAGTACACGCCTGGTGATACCGATCTGAGCTGGACGAGGCTTACGCCGTGGCGGGCGCTGCTGGCAGCAGCCCTCGACCAGTACCCGGCCAAGATCAAGTCCGTCTCCATTGAGTCGGAGCGGAACAATCCGTCGGCCGACTTGCTCGCAGCCTGGCTGCGTTTCCGGCTGAAGGTCGGGGTAAGCCGCAAGACCAGCGACGGACCAGGGCTTACCGCGGTGCGGATGGGTACCGCGGCTGGTGATATCGCGATCACCCGCCCCGATGGCTTGCTGGCTTCGTACACGGTGCCCGGCCAACCGGAGCGGCTCGTGGCCCTGAAGCGCCGCAGCTTCACCGAGCTGATCTCAGAAGAACTCCGCCGCATGGATCCGGACCTGATCTACGAGCGGACGGTCAAGTCGCTGCTCGATGGCGATCGGTCGGCACCTAACAAGTCGCGGGCCAAGAAGACATCCCGCAAGAGAGCAGACAGCACGACCAAGGCCGCTAGGCAGCCAGCAGGGAGTCGCTAGCGTGAACGCAGCCAGCGATGCCGTTAGACCCGAGATCTTGCTTCACGCCGGGCCCGATGAGGTCGCCGAAGCTCTGGCAGCACGGTTAATGGCGCGACTCACCGAGATCCAGGGGGACTTCAGGATTCCCCAAGTCGCACTAACCGGTGGGCGCATTGCCACGCGGGCCTATTCGCGACTTGGCAACGAGGGATCGAACTCTGCCGTCGACTGGTCTCGGGTCGAGTTCTGGTGGGGAGATGAGCGATTCGTGCCAGCTGACCATCCAGATCGGAACGCCAAACAGGCCCTTGACGTGCTTGCTAAGCCGCTGGAACTGAACCCGGATCGGATTCACGAAATGCCGGCCAGCGACGCCGGTCTCGACCTTGATCAGGCCGCCGAGGCGTACGCGCGAGAGCTCGACAATGTCGTCTTCGACATCTGCTTGCTTGGCATGGGTCCAGACGGCCACGTCGCATCCATTTTTCCTGAGCACCCCTCCTCTTACGCCGAGGGCGAGGTGATCCCCGTACGAGCCGCACCGAAGCCACCACCGGAGCGGATCAGCCTCACGCTGCCGGTGATCAACCGGTCCCGTGAGGTCTGGTTCGTGGTCAGCGGCGCTGACAAGGCTGCTGCCGCCAAGATGGCGTTGCTTGGTGCCGGCCCTGTACAGGTGCCGGCGGCCGGCGTTTCCGGTGTCGAACGCACGCTTTGGTTGCTGGATCGAGACGCGGCATCAGAGCTGCCGGCCGATCTACAGCAGCGCGGTCGCATCTAGGCGACCCTGTAGCGCACAATTGCGCTACAGGGCCCATCTGAAGGACCGGGACCAGCCGTCCGGACGCTCACGCTCATAGAAGCGGTGGGCATCCACCCGAGCAGAGCCAGAGTTCAGCTCGAGCTTCGCAGCTCCATGATCACGAGCCCAGCTCTTTGCAGCATCGAGCAATGCCCTGCCAATCCCGCGGGAGCGGTGATCGGGAGCGACGGCCAAGTCCTCTACCCAGGCTCGCTGCCCGAATCGTACGGAAACAATGTCGAGATAGACAGTCGCAAACCCAACGATTGTGTCTTCGTCGTCTGCGACCAGGACGGCCGCTCGATCGTCAGCCATGGCTGCTTCTAGACGACCAATAGCAACAGCTTGCGACCAGTCTTGCGGGCTTACTCCGGGGGGCGCGAACAGCCAGTCGTAGGCGGCCACTATCGCAGGCGCATCGGCGGGAAGCGCGTACCGGACGGTGGATTCAGTAGATGACTTCGCCACGTTCTCGCCGGGCCCGGAGGGCCTGCAACGCTTCGGTCAGGATGTCGGCCGCCTCCTTGTCTGTGCGGCGCTCCTTGACGTAGGCGAGATGTGTCTTGTACGGCTCGATCTTCGGCGGTGGTGGTGGATTCAGGCAGTCGAGATTGGCAGGTAACCCACATCGGGGGCAATCCCACGTTTCAGGAATCGTGGCATCTGCGGCGAATGCGGGCCGCGTTTCATGACCATGTGCGCAGTAGTACGAGACGTAAAGCCGCGGCGCGGCGTCGCCCCGCTCGGCTTCTCCCATGGGACCAGCGCCCACCCGGCTGCCACGAATGGCACTTCCACCAGCCACGTTCGTTCTCCCTCGCCCTTCCTAGCTGTGGATGAGTCGGTGTCTTGCGAGTCAAGTGACCGGCCGGTGGTTGTCAGCAGTTAGGCACCCAGCTTGTAGAGCAAGTTGAGCGCCACAATTGCTGCTACCCAGACCACTCCGATGATGACGGTGAGCCGGTCGAGATTTCGTTCTGCGACCGATGACCCACCAAGGGAGGAAGAGATCCCACCACCGAAGAGATCGGACAAACCGCCGCCGCGGCCTTTGTGCATCAGCACGAATAACGCGAGCGCGATGCTGGTGATCACCAAGATGATGGAGAAGATCAGAATCGGCACGGTCATCATGGGCACGAGAAGCACGGACGTTAGCCTAACTCACGGATTCGCAAAGAAGTCAAAACTCCACCAGCGTTGGGATTCCGGACGTCGTCAGAAGACCGGCATCTCGTAGAATCGCGCAATAGCAGCGAACTCATCAGCCTTCAGGCTGGCAGCGCCTACCAGGCAGCCGTCAATGTCAGACTGTGTCATGAGGGCGCCAACATTGCTGGCATTGACCGATCCCCCGTACAGGATCCTTATCCGCTCAGCAATATCGCTCCCGTGCCGATTTGAGATCCAGCCGCGGATCGCGGCACAGACCTCTTCGGCGTCCTCTGGTGTCGCTACCCGTCCAGTGCCGATCGCCCAAACTGGCTCGTAGGCGATGACGATATTCGCGACTTGCTCCGCAGTGAGTCCGGCAAGCGCGCCCTCCACGTGGTGCAAAGTGTCGGGCACCTGGCGCAACTCCTGGCGGACTGCTAGGCCCTCGCCGACGCAGACGATCGGGACCATGCCACGGGAGACCGCCTTAACGGTCTTCGCATTGACGATGTTGTCGTCCTCGCCATGGAAACGCCGCCGTTCGGAGTGCCCGACGACCACGTAGCGGCAACCAAGCTTCACCAGCATGTCTGCAGAGATGTCACCGGTGTAGGCACCGTTGTCGAACGCCGATACGTCTTGCGCACCGTAGCCAATCTCCAGGCGATCACCGTCTACCAGCGTCTGCACAGTACGAAGATCGGTAAAGGGTGGCAGCACAATGACCTCAGACTTGTCTGGGTCGTGCTTCTTGTCCTCCAGCGTCCAAGCCAACTTCTGCAACAGGCCGACGGCCTCAACATGGTTGAGGTTCATCTTCCAGTTGCCCGCCATAAGCGGCTTGCGGGACACCGTCACATCCCGCCATCGAGTACAGCTAAGCCTGGCAAGGTCTTGCCCTCGAGGTACTCCAGGCTGGCACCGCCGCCGGTGGAAATGTGACCGAACTGGTCATCACGGAAACCAAGATCGCGGATCACCGCGGCGGAGTCGCCACCACCGATCACTGTCAGTCCGTCCACTTCGCTGAGGGCCTGTGCCACCGCCTTGGTTCCGGCAGCGAAGCTTTCCCACTCCGCGATGCCCATCGGTCCGTTCCAGAAGACCGTCTTGCCGCGTCTGATCACCCCGGCGAATACCCGGGCCGAGTCCGGACCGATGTCGAGACCGAACTGGTCGGGCGGTATCGCATCAGCGTGAACCACGGTAGGCGGGGCGTCTTCAGCGACCTCGGGAGCCACCACGATGTCGGAGGGCAGCACAATCTGCTTGCCGCCGGAGGCGGCGTCATTGAGATATCTCCGCACGGTCTCGATCTGATCCGGCTCTAGCAAGCTCTTGCCTACTTCGTAGCCCTCCGAGGCGAGAAAGGTGAAGGCCATGCCGCCGCCGATCACCAAAGTGTCCGCGATCTTGATCAAGTTGGCGATCACCGCCAGCTTGTCAGAGACCTTCGCCCCACCAAGCACCACAACGTACGGTCGCGGTGGTGCCTCGGTGAGCCGACTGAGTACTTCGACCTCAGCCTTCACCAGCTCCCCAGCCGCGCTCGGCAACCGCTGGGCCAGGTCGTACACGGACGCCTGCTTGCGATGCACGACGCCGAAACCGTCGGAGACGAACGCATCGCCGAAGGCGGCGTAACGGTCGGCCAGCGCGCCGCGTTCGGCGTCGTCCTTGGACTCCTCAGCCGGCTCGAAGCGGACGTTCTCCAGCATGCCCACGTCACCATTGCTGAGGTTTTCCACGACGCTGCGCGCTGACTCCCCTACCACGTCTTGCGCCAGCTGGACCTCCACGCCCAGCAGCTCCGACAGCCGCTTGGCTGCCGGAGCCAACGAGTACTTCGGGTTGACCTGACCCTTGGGGCGGCCCAAATGCGCCAGCACGATGATCTTGGCACCCTTAGCTCGCAGCTCGTTGAGGGTTGGCAGCGAAGCGCGAATCCGTCCGTCATCGGTGATCGTCTGTCCGTCGAGCGGCACATTGAGATCGCACCGGATCAGTACCCGCTTGCCAGCGAGATCACCAAGATCAGAAACTGACTTCACGCTTGATCCTTTCCCGAGCAAGATCGGCGAGTGGACACTCCGGGTGGAAGCTTTGCATAGGTTTCTGAGGGTCTGCAGATGTTGCAACCCATGCAGAGCGTCGGTTTACTACCTGAACGTAGGAAACCGACTTACCCCGATGATGATGTGGGTTTACAGCGACTGACCGATCAAGCTGACCAGGTCGACGAGGCGGTTGGAATAGCCCCACTCGTTGTCATACCAGCCGACCACCTTGACCTGGTTCCCGATCACCTTTGTCAGCTTGGAGTCGAAGATGCACGAGCTCGGGTCGGTCACGATGTCGGTGGAGACGATCGGGTCGCTGGTGTATTTCAGGTATCCCTTGAGCGGACCATCAGCCGCCGCCTGCATGAGGCCGTTTACCTCCTCAACAGAGGTCTCCCTCGACGCATCGAAGGTCAAGTCGGTCGCCGATCCGGTCGGAACCGGCACACGCAGGGCGTAGCCATCCAGCTTGCCCTTCAGCTGCGGCAGCACCAGGCCAATTGCCTTCGCCGCACCCGTCGAGGTCGGGACGACGTTGAGCGCTGCAGCGCG
>Ga0308189_10000018_pt1 | contig 10962 bp, 7 predicted proteins | sample ER_RNA_184_FD_200969 | JGI IMG/M metagenome (GOLD analysis project Ga0308189, IMG submission 200969) | Metatranscriptome of bulk soil microbial communities from the East River watershed near Crested Butte, Colorado, United States -... | ecosystem: Environmental > Terrestrial > Soil > Floodplain ... | reverse complement strand
CAATGTGATCGATCGACCTCTCAGACTCGACTACGGAATTTTAAGCTGGTTAAGCCATTACCTTAACTACTACCTATCCGAAATATTTCTTGTCCTCGCAAAGCGGAAAGTATTCCTTTTAATTGTAATTATCTTATAGCTATATAGAACTAACTGTTTATATAGAGATAATTTAACTTATACTTTATATGGTATTTATAAACCATACTCCACGGCAGCCAAAATATTATATACTCACCTGTACACCACTTCTAATTAAATAAAGGATTAAACACTTTTATTATATTAGACGTACGATTTGCATGTGTCAAGCATTTGGACAGCGTTCATTCAGAGCCATCATCAAACTCAATTAATAAATGGTATAGTATTTTTTTTACCTATATCTATACCATTACTAATAAATAATTATTATTATAACATAATAAAATAATTTATTCTTTTTTCATATTTTTCATTAATTTTATACTTTATTGTAAGAAAACTTTATTATATATTTGGATACTAATGAGGAGGGTCATGTAATAGATTATCAAACTACAATAAGGCTTAACAATGGGCTTGTTAGTTCATAACTTTCTTTTACTGTAAAAAATATAAATTATACTTAATTACATATAGCCATAGTGATTACTATAGAAAGATTGTAAATATTTTCTCCTGAATACCCTAGTTTATACTATAAACACTCCTTTAATACGTGTTAGAATTTAATAAGCACCTGACTTTCCTGTACTATACTTTAATATAATACTTGGTCTATTTGTATCACAAGTATATGAAAGGAAAAAAGGCTAAAAATTTAAACCTTTTAAATAGTTAAAAGTATAAATGTATGTTTTTATTATAGTATAACAAAAGATATATATATATCTTTTTATATGTGTAAAAAAGATATATATTTCTAAAATTATAAAGATAATTATAAATTAAAAGGTAGATTAATTAGAAGAATCTAGCTCTAAGATGTTATATAAATATTTTAGTTTATAGGTAAACAGGATTATTTATGTTTATTGCAATTATTATAATTAACAATCTGTACCACAATAACCCCCAAGTTTTACCTGATATTATTAACTTATTGTCCATTCACTGCACAAGTTGGACAACGAACACCATTCGTCGGTATATTTATAGGCTCATAACTTAAATATGGACCCTGGAAATTAATGAATAATACAAATATACTTCTTAATGAACGAAATACACTATAGAAACTCTAAAATATAAACATCCTTGACTTATAAAATAAAAAGGTACTAATTCTGACATTTTTTTTTATAAAACTATAAAAAAAATTATCTTACGCATTGTTATCTAATTAAAGAGATAGAATTTTAGATTATTAACGGTTTAAGCTTGATATAAAGTAGAAAGTAGAGAACTAAGAATCGAACTTATTTTTATATGAAATAATAATTTAGAACCATCTAAACCATCCCCTATTTAAAGATTTATTTCCATTATTCTTATTATTATTTAAATTTAATGTAAATCTAAGGCATCTTTAATATAACTACTAGTTAAAACTACAAACACTTGAGCTTGTATAAAAGCAATTCCTAACTCTAGACCAGAAAATGCTACAATAAAAGCTAAAGGTATTAATCCTAAAAAGAAAAATATAAAACCAGATGTCATAATATTATAAGTAAAACCAGCTAAAATATTTAATAGCATGTGACCACTTAAAATATTCGCACCTAGTCTAAGCCCTAAAGAAACATTTCTAGATAAATAAGAAATAAATTCTATTAATACAAGTAAAGGTAATAACGCTAAAGGACAACCAGCTGGAACTAATAAAGAAAAAAATTCTAAACCGTGCTTCTGGAATCCTAAAATAGTTGCACCTAAAACTACTGTAAAACTAAGGGAAAAAGTAAATATAAAATGACTTGTAGAGGCAAAACTATAAGGAACCATACCTATTAAATTATTAACTAAAATAAATATAAATAAAGTATAGATAAATGGAAAGTATATTTGACCTCTTGTAGGGTTAATTTGATTTGTTACTATACTGTGTATAGTAGCATATAATGATTCTTGACTTATTGATCAATTGTTGCTTACTACTTTATTATAATTAGTTGCTAAAACATTTAAGATTAAAACTATAAAAGCACCTATTGTTAAATATAATCCTATATTAGTTATTGATAAATGTAAATTACCTAATATTGGAGCATCAATACTTAACAAATTACGTATCTCAAACTGATCTAAAGGACTAGGTATATCTGTGAATATAGTTTTACTCATGGCTATAATATTTTTTTTGTTTTTATTGAAATACTAACTAGGAATCTATCTTTTAAATATAATATATCTAAAAAGATATAAATATTTTTTTTTTTCATATAGGGATTTTTTTTTTACGTATGATTAATAATTATAATTTACTAATGAACATACGAGATAAAAATAAACGAACAAATCTAGGTAAGATGTATTTTGAAAAGACGTATATCATTATTATAAGTAATATAAAAGCAAAAGTTACTTGATTTATAAAATAAAAAGGTACTAATTGTGGCATTTTTTTTTGTTTTTTTTTTTAATGCTCAGATAAAAATAGATAAATATTTTTTCTACGCATTGTTATCTAATTAAAGATCTAGATTTTCAGGGATCTAATATATTTAAGTGTATGTCCTTAAAGTAAACAGGATGAGTAATAATCGAACTTATTTTTTTTTTATAAATTAAAATTACTGTATATTAAAGATGAAACTGAATAATGTAAACCATCTAAAATAGGGGCAGGGTATATACCAAGTACAACTGTAAAAATAACTAACGTAAATAGAATAAAAAATTCTCGTTTATTTACATCACTAATGTTGTGTTCAAAGAATTTAGTAAACGAACCTCCAAAAGCTATTCTATTAAACATATATATAGTATATGCAGCAGAAAATACTATAGAAGAACTGGCAAAAACACCTAACAAAGGTAATCTTTCAAATACACCGTAAAGAGACATAAATTCTCCTACAAAATTAAGAGTAAGGGGAACTCCACAATTACCTAAAGATAAAATAAAAAACAATATAGAAAATAAAGGCATTATTTGAGCCATACCTCTATAGAAACTTATTAATCTAGTTCCAGATCTATCATATAATACACCTCCAGCACAAATAAATAAACCACTTGAAACAAAACCGTGGGCTAGACCTAAAGCTATACCACCTTCTATACCTTGTATCGTATTACTAAATACACCTATAAGATAGACAGCAGCGTGTGATACAGAACTATAAGCTATAAGTTCTTTTACATCTATAGTTCTTAAAGTACTAAAACTGGCATATATAATTGTTATAACACCTATAAGGTATATTATATAAGTATAGTCTAAAGAAGCTTTAGGTAATAAAGGTAATATAAGTCTAAAAATACCGTATAAACTTAATTTCAAGACAATAGCTGCCAAAATAATACTACCACCTAAAGGTGATTCAACGTGAGCTTTTAATAATCAAGTATTTAAAAAGATAGTAGGAGTTTTTACCGCAAATGCTATAAATATTCCATAAAATAACAATAATTGTGTAGAATAATTAAAGTTTGTTTTATACAAAGCATCAAAATCAGTTGTACCCATTATTGAAGACATTGTTAATATAGATAATAATAAAAATAAAGATCCTAACAATGTGTATAGAAATAGGTAAAAACTAGCTCTTACTTTATTGCTTGAACCAAATAAACCTATTAATATAAATAAAGGAGGTAATATACTTTCAAAAAAAATATAAAATAATAAGATATCTAAAACTAAAAAAACTGCTAATAATAATGTTTCTAATAGTAAAATTATTATAACATATGATTTCACGTTTTCATTTATAGATGTTCAATTACTTAATAAAGCTATAGGAGTAATGATAGTTGTCAATAAAACAAAATATATAGATAATCCATCTAGACCTAAATAAAAATCAAAATAACTTACTTCATGATATTCTTGAACAAATTGAAATTGATTGCTGCTAAAATCAAATAAAGTAAAAATTATTAAAGATAGAAATAGGTTAACTATGGACGTAACTAAAGCTATAATTTTTACGGGTTTAACATTTAAGTTCGATACGTCATCTTGATTATAAGCAGGCTTAGTAAAAACACCAGCCATAGGTATTATAGGTAACAATACTCTAGATTTAAGGGGTTCAATATTTAAGTTAGATACTTCATATGAATTATAAGCAGATATAATAAAAATACCTACTATGGGTATTAATAAAAGTAAAGTAAGTAACATATAAAATAAAGGATAAAAAAAAAGAATTTACTTAATAACAAAAAAAAAAGAGATATATATATATAGCTTGATGAGTTTATAGCTACACTAAAAATTTAAGGACAGGTTAAAGGCATTAAAGGGTGGATCTTTTTTTAACACTATATAGTGATTATGTTGTTGCACGTTAAATGTGCACTTTGAACAGAGTAAGTAAATAATTTCTTATTTTTATCCATTATAAATATAAAAGTTACTAATGTACGTAGAAGTTGTTATATTTATAACACTTAGCTGTTCAAAAAGGGATAGCTTTTTAACAAATTTTACTATGAAAAGTTCATTTATAAATATCTAGCAGTTATAGTTCTAGCCACTAAATAAAGCAAAAGCTAGGTGCTAAATACCAAGTAATAAATGCGTAAGATCTAGGTGGAATGTTAACAAGAAACTAAACTTAAGAATTGTTAAAGCTTAGCATAAAAAAACCAGCTTAAAATAAAAAAAATAAGAAATAAATATAAATAGATCTATACTATGGGGAAGATTTAAGCGATCTTATTTACTTAAATTAACTTTATTTTTTTACTACACTATCTAAATACTTTATAATAGAATGGTTAACACCGATAGGACCAGAGATCTTACCTTCTGCTACTTTATCCTTAATATCTTGTGCAGCATTAGGATCATTTTTAATTTGATCAACGACGCTTTTTAGCTCAGCATCCGTTAAAGGATCTATACCTGTTAATTCCTTAAAGGTATGTTCTCAACCTCTAAGTCCCAGTCCTTTATGATTTTTTCTGTTGTATTCGGCTAAAGATTCTAGTTTAGTTTTAGCAGAAGAAAGAAGATTCAATTTTTCTTTATGCAATAAATAAGTACTACTACGTAATTCCGCATCTCTACTTAACTTAAGACGAGTATTTTCCAATCTAATCGCTTCAGGGTCGTGAGTAGGGAAAGATATATTTCTTTTAATTTCTTGCATTGAATCTTCAATAGCTTTTTTATTAAACTCTCCTATTGAAAATAACTGATTTTTGGCATAAATTTCATCTGGAGTTAAATTAGTGGTTTTATCAAAAGCTGATAAAGCATTTTCATATAGTTTAAGCTGGCTTTTTCAGTAGTCTAGATCGGATGTCTCAGGTGTACCTGTACGGGAACCTCTTAAAGCATCCTGACCATTACCCCTATTATAATTTGGACCACTACTTGATCCCTCCCCAGCATCCATAGCACTATATAACTTAGGCTTTTTGTATTCTAACATATAAGATCTACCACCTAATTTAGCTTTATCTAAACCAAATAATAATTCATATAAATTTAAGTTATTTTTACCTAAATAACCTGTTAGTAAACCTGAACTACCTGTGTTAATAGTTCAACCTAGTAATCCTATTCCAACATTGTTTTGAAAATCACAAAATTCAAATGTAAAATCACCAGATACACCGTATTTTACTGCTGCTACAGTTATAATAGTACATAATCCTGCGATAAATTTACTTAAAGTAAAATTTGTTAAAAAGCTATATGTTATTCTTCTATTTATAGAAGTATTGTGAATTTGTTTTTTACTGTTTTGCATGTTTTTTTTCATTTTTATTGACTTCTTTTTTTTTTATATTTAAAGTACAATCAGATTTGTTGGTATTATTTCAAAACTGTATAATATACAAGGAATTAAAATTACAAATGCAATTACTATAGGTAATAAGATAGTTCAACAGAAAGACATTAATTGATCAAAACGTATTCTAGGGAATGATGCTCTAGCTCATATGAATATAAATATCATAATACAAGATTTTATACCTAAAGCTAAACCAAAAAATAAACCTTCGAAGAAAGGACCTGAATAAAGACTTTCACTATGTAAATTTTCTATGTATTCTTGAAAATCATAATACTGCATTAAACCGTAAAATGAAGGTAAATAATCATATAAATAACCACCTAAAAATAGTATACTAGTTAATATACAAATTAAAACAATACTTGCGTATTCTGCCAAGAAGAAAAAAACAAATATAACAGCAGCGTGTTCTGTCATAAAACCACTAACTAATTCAGATTCAGCTTCTGCTAAATCAAAAGGAGCTCTATTAGTTTCCGCTATAGATCCTATGAAAAATATTATAAAGATTGGAAATAAAGGTATTATAAATCATATTGTTCTTTGAGCTTCTATATTAACAGTCAAATTTAAACTTCCTGTTAACATTACTACTAGTAAAATAGCAGAACTTAAAATTAATTCATAACTTATTAATTGTGCTGTACTTCTAAGTGAACCAAGGAAAGCATATTTACTGTTAGCACTTCACCCAGCCAATAATATACCATATGTAGCTAAAGAAGATACTGCTAACATGTACAATATACCTAAATTAATATCACTTAAGGCTAAACCAGGTCCATAAGGTATAACTAAATAACCTAATAATGAAAAGATTAAGGTTATAATAGGACCTAGAAAGAATAAAGCTAAATTAGCTTGTGTAGGAGATACATATTCTTTTAGTAAAAGTTTTAAGGCGTCAGCAAATGCTTGTAAAAGACCATAGTATCCTACTATATTAGGACCTAATCTTCTTTGCATACTAGCCATTGTTTTTCTTTCGGCTACAGTAACATAAGCTACAGTTAATAAAACAGGCACAGTTACCAATAAAACTTCTATCACTGATATAAGAGTAGGTATATATAACATTTTTGTTTGTATTGTCTAAATTTAGAATATATATATTATATTTTAAATATTTAGGTTAAAAATAGATTTAACTTGGTTTATGTTTAATCTCTATTTATTATTAATTTATGTAAAATAGGCATTTTTAATACTTTTCTTTATACAAAAAGTAAACATCTAAGCAATAAAAGGCGAAAAAAAAGGAAATAAGCCCTCTATATTCTAAGTATTTAAGCAAAGTATATCTAAACACAACGTATCTATCCCCATTATTACGTTTTACATTATAAAACGTAAATTCTTATTCAAGAGTCGAACTTGAATTGGGATATTAGAAGTATCCTGCTCTACCATTGAGCTAATAAGAGTTATATATTGTATACTGTATGTTCTATATACAATATATAATAAGAATGTCATCATAAGTGAAAATAAATCAGTAGCTTCTGCAAAAGAAAACCTAATATAATATATTCATTGACCTATTAACGAAGGATTTATAGTTACACCTAGGATTAATGCACCGAACACTACCTATACCTACACTGGCTCTTCTTAAGCCTGTTTAGCTAAGACTATTCCTATTATGTTTAATTATATGATTGAATCATATAATTAAAATTTAATAGCTAAATAAACTAAACATCTTTAAGATACATGTGGCCATGTTATAGTAGAGCGGGGGCGATGGTGATTACCTACGTTACCTATACTATTAATATTACCACTAACTCTTATTCGATCTTCTTGCATAATATTACCACCAGCAATACGTGGGTTAAGAGGCACCTCTCTGTTTTGTATAATATTAAACAGAGATTTACCGCCATTGTAAAACTCTATATTATTTTTTCTCAGATACTTTATATCAGGCATTAATATATCTAAGATATTATCAATATTAGGGTCTTCTATAAAATTATCTGTAGTCAAGTCAGATAAGACTAAATAATAACTTTTTCTACCATCAATTGTGAAGGAAACTCTTCTTAAAAGATGTTTTTCAAAAATTTTTTCTAGTAATCTGGCTGTAGGATCTAATCTATCAAAGAATAGAACGGAATCCTCATCATGATAAGGTAAACGGCCACAGATAAACCCCATATTTATACGTCTTGTATTACGTCTACGTCTATCCCACTCTACCCTTTTATCTACAGCAAGCTCTCTATTAATAAGAAACCTTGAAACTGCATCTCATAGCAGTATTATAATAATAGACGGTACTAATAATGTAATTAGAATATAACTTAAATGATATAATATAGATATAAAATGAACTACTCCTAAAAAAAATGAAGAAAAGAAAGTCATAATAAAAAAATGTAAGTTCAATTATATTGTTGTAATAAAGTGAGATAAGTTTAAAAAGAAATTAGTATCAAGCACATCCTTTTTTAATCGTTTCTTCACTCTTTACTTTACAAAGAAAACCTTTTTTCTTTATCAAGTCTATACCTTAATTTATTACAAATTAAGTCTACTCCTTTTATCTTTATATTTGTTTTTAGTCAAATAAAAGAGATTTATAAAAAAAAAAGTTTTTTTTTTAAATAAGTACCAAAGTATAGGCTATATCTATTTTAGCTTATGTAGTTACACCGCCTTTATGTTTATTTAGCCCATTAATAAATTAAACCATTTTAACGCCATTATTAGCCATCTCTGCTACCATTTCGGCATGATTTCATATATACATAACATCAGGACCTATATTAACAATAGCAGGATAAACTATGTTATATGACGGTATACCCACTAAATGGTATCCTGCAGAACCTATAACCGCTGTAGAACTTGCTAGAATAATTAATGCTAAAGGAGCTACTATTACTGTACCAGCAATAATAAGTATACTCTAGGTTAATATAGAACTTTGTAGAGGTAAGGATACAAATGCATGAGGTTTAGGAGGACTCGTTAAAGCTCACTCTAAACTATTATAACTTCTATTTAATAATGTCTGTAAACTATCACTATAAAATTGGGGAGTTAATCACGGGTATCTTGTTGTAGCTTTACCTTCAACTAACTGAGTATAAACTATTTGTAAAAATAGTCATGTAGCAACCACACTTATAATAGATCCGAAACTACTTATTAAGTTTCATCCAGCAAAGGCATCAGGATAGTCACTAATTCTTCTTGGCATTCCTTGTAGACCTAAGAAATGTTGTGGGAAGAATGTTACATTAACTCCTATGAATAATAATCAGAAGTGGACTTTCCCCAGCATTCTGTTATAATCTAAACCTAATATTTTTGGTATTCAGAAGTATCACGCACTAAATAATGCAAATACAGCACCCATACTTAAAACGTAGTGAAAATGGGCTACGACGTAATATGTATCGTGAAATGCAATATCAAGTGAAGCGTTAGCTAAAACAACTCCACTTAATCCTCCAATTGTGAACATAAATACGAAACCTAGAGCAAATAACATTGAAGGTGTTAATTGTAAAGATCCTCCGTAACATGTTGCTAATCAACTGAATATTTTAATACCTGTAGGAACAGCAATAATTAATGTAGCTGCTGTGAAATACGCTCTTGTATCCACATCTAAACCTACTGTATACATATGGTGACTTCAAACAACAAATCCTAGAACTCCTATAGACATCATGGCATAAACCATACCTAAATATCCAAATACACTCTTATTTGAGCTAGCAGATATTGTAGTACTAATTATACCAAAACCGGGTATAATTAATATATAGACCTCTGGATGCCCGAAGAATCAGAATAGATGTTGATAAAGTATAGGATCACCACCACCTGCAGCTTCGAAAAAGGATGTATTAAAATTTCTATCTGTTAGTACCATGGTAATTGCACCGGCTAATACTGGTAAAGATAATAATAATAACACAGCTGTAACAATTACAGCCCATCCAAATAAGGCTAATTTGTGTAATTTAATTCCTGGACTTCGCATATTAAGTATAGTAGTTATAAAGTTTATTGCACCTAATAAACTACTTATACCTGATAAATGTAAAGCAAATATAGCTAAGTCAACACTAGGTCCACTGTGACTTTGTACTCCACTTAATGGAGGGTAAAGTGTTCAACCTGTTCCGGCTCCATTTTCTATACCACTAGCAAATAAAAATAATAATAAACTAGGTGGTAATAATCAAAAACTTATATTATTTAATCTAGGAAAGGCCATATCTGGACCCCCTACTAGTAATGGTAATAAAAAATTACCAAATCCTCCTATTAAAGCAGGCATAACCATGAAAAATATCATTAAAATAGCGTGAGCTGTAATGATACTATTGTATAATTGGTTATCCGCAATATATTGAACACCAGGTCCACTTAATTCTAATCTAATTAAGACAGAAAAAGCAGTACCTAATAATCCGGAAAATAAAGCGAAAATTAAATATAGAGTACCAATATCTTTCGCATTTGAAGATAAAAATCATCTCTCTGTTCATAAAGATATATTACTCTTTACAGGAGAAAGATAACCTGGTACCCTAAGCTCACTAGGCTGCTCACCTACTATACCATTTTCACTAGAAGTATATTGGGATTGGAAATGGGAAGCAGACAAAAAGGATTTTTTTACTACTCTACGCTTAAACGGTTATACCTTTTATAACCAGCAATATGTAGACTTATTATTTAAATTAAAACGCCATTAAACAAAGAGTATTCGTTTAATAGGGCCTAAATATTTCTATTCAGGGTTTTAGGATTCACAGTAGGAAAAATAAATATAACCCTGAAAGGATTCATATATTAAAATATTACATTTAAAATACCACTACTAATAAAATAATTATCTTATTAACGTAAACATTCTAAACGGTCTTCTTCATAATACCTTATTAATAAATATGTTTATTCAATACACTACCTCACCAATAATAAGGTAATTAAAACAAGAATACTTAGCTATAAAGTATTAGGTCTTATTTAGACGCTTTTTATAAAAAGCATAAAGGACATCTAGGATTTGAACCTATTTTTCTTTTATAAT
>Ga0308189_10000017_pt1 | contig 11219 bp, 2 predicted proteins | sample ER_RNA_184_FD_200969 | JGI IMG/M metagenome (GOLD analysis project Ga0308189, IMG submission 200969) | Metatranscriptome of bulk soil microbial communities from the East River watershed near Crested Butte, Colorado, United States -... | ecosystem: Environmental > Terrestrial > Soil > Floodplain ... | reverse complement strand
GAGATTTTTTGCAGTTACCTATGCGAGTGTAACTTTATATTTAATACTTTAGATTTACTAGATCTGAGTAGTTCTCTACTTATCTAGGAAATTTCTAGTGTTTTAGAATTTTATTATCGTATATTCGAAATTGCGATTTTATTCTATTTTCTTTTACAAAAATGCCCTTGGCTTGTTATTATTAAGCCCCCTTAGGATTGGAGTGTGAAGATCTTTGGGTTAGGAATTGGCCACTTTATGTGGGACGCCAGGACAGCGTCGGCATTCATTTTCTTTAGAATAGATTTATTGTTTATTAATTTTATTTAACGAGGTCAGTATATGTATCCCCGTGATATTATTTTTAAATTTATTTTTCTGTTTTATTGATATTCAGCGATGAAGACAAACATCTTAGAACATTTTTCAACCACATTTTTCACTCTTACTAATTAATTTAAGTTTAGAGAAGTAAAAACGGTATATAAACTTTACAGAGCGGTCCACTTAGTTTATAGTACAAATCGTATCAGAACGAACTTTAGAAACACATTCGTGTGTCCTTTCGTAGGTACCTTTTATCAGCATTAATGAAATTAATGGGAGATCAATTTTTGGCTCATGCATTATGAGCTACGTGTATCAGTGTCTACGGGACTGGTATATTCTAATATTTTTTAGTACGCAATCTTCATTTATGAAGCATGGAAAAATTATATTAGTTTAACGATATCGAAACGTATATGAAATTTTGCTCGCGGGCAAAGCTTTTCTTTCAATAATCACTGTACTCAGTTTTTCTTAGAATTCGGCAATAGAATGTATAGCATTCGGTTTTCAAAGATAGAAATTCGGCAATAGAGTAGGTTGACGTTAGAGGAGTCTACGGAAATCATATATAATAGACAGATTGCGGTCGGCGCACCCATTATAGCACATTACGAGATAAAAGATCCGGTCAGTTAGGACGAATCATTTGTTTAGTATTTAGTTTAAGTATTTTACGAGGAGTATGCACACAAAGACCCTCGTCTATCCAGGGACGTAAAACCACAGCGGAGATGGATCCGCAACCCGGTTAACAGCCATGAATTGCAACCAATTGAACGGTAGTAATGCAACCCCTGCGCAAGAAAATACATTTACATCACTCGCTTTAGTAGATACTACTAAACCATTACGGGTGATGATAATAGACAAGGAACGAGCTGATAAAATTGTTATGGAACAAGAGAAAAAGTGCAAATCAGCTTGCAATGATGTTAATAATATTAACTATCAATTTTACGATGCACTACGACATATTATCAAAATTCATTTTGATCAATATGATCACTGTCCTGTCCCTATTAACTCAGCAGTAGTAGGAGCAGAATCAGAACATGTTTTATGGGACCTCATTAAAGAAGGAGGCCGTTTAGACGTGTTAACACCAAAAATCATATCTATGATCAATACCTTAACAGCCGCTGTTGGAGGTTTGGCACGCGTACAAGCTGCCTTAGTTGTCAAAGATAATATTTATAAGAAGATGAAGGAATCTGTTGAGTATGAACACGCAGAACAATATCGTGTTCGTAATGAAAAAGTTTTAGCATTAGTTAAGAACTTAGAGGGAGAAAATGCTAAATTAAAGTTACAATTAGAAGAAGAATCAAAGAAACCAAAATTGATTCAGACTTCACCACCTGTAATTACTCCTGTCATCCCCCCCCCTCCCCCCCCCCAAGTAACACCAATTTATTATCCCAATACTGTTAATTTCAATCCACCACAACAAACTGCACCAATTTTCTCATTGAGAGAGATAGCAGCTTATCATAAACAGTGTCAAGATAATGAAGTTAAACATTTAGGTGCGCCACCAGCACCTATTGTTTTACCACCACCATCAGATAACCAAATTATTACTTCTGCTCATAGAAATAATGATATCCGATTGTTAGAAGAAGGTCAATTACCTTTTATTTTCGGTAAAGTTTATGTAGCTTACTGTAAGGATCAGATACCAGAAGATCCTACTGAACTACTTAAGACTATTTTTGAAATTAGTATTGTACCAGGTTCTAGTATCATGTATAGTCGGTGGCGAGTACCTGTTGGTACTCATTTTGTTAAATTAGGGGAACCTATGGCTAATCAGAAGATGCAAACTGTTCTTCGTCAACTTTCAGAAGTTGGATTGTCTGTTACTATTACTGAAAAAGGAGTTTTATCGCGAGGTAATTCTCCTGTTAGATTTTTATTAGCAACAGTTGGTCATAGATATTACATCTTAGCAGGTGCATGTGGTACTTTTATTAGTACCAAATCGAAATTAATAAATTATATTTACACAAATCAAGGTGAAATTTCGCAAGCACTTGTAGTACCACAACGACCTTTAATGGCCGTTATTCAGGACGATGATACTACTGTAGATGAAATACATGAAGTCCTGGAAATTAGTGATGATAATTCATTCGAACCTCAGTGTCGTACAGCAGCACGTGAGGATCATTACACGACACAAATTGGCGTAACAAGAGATAAGAGACTTAAAAAGTACAAGCGAGCTCTTGTTAATGCTGACCCCACTGGAGATGCGGGCGATTCATTTGAAATACAGTACCACAAATTCTGTGATCTTATGGTCAACCATGGTTATTTGCCAAAAATCATGGCCGCAGTTCCTACAGAAATAGTTAATCAGTCCCTTGATAACTATATTCAAAGTGGAGTTTTGCAAAGCCTTTACAAAATTAAACGTTTGAACCAACAACACGTATTAATCTTTGGTGAACCACTTCATAAACTTAATGCTCATGTAGTACCAAAGAGCTTTGGCCGTCAAAAGCGAAAGATTTTAGTAAAAGCTTGGAGATCGTTTTCTCCACTCCCAGATCGTGTCTCGCAAATAGAATTATTATCCCATATGTTCGAAGAACAAATGGATCGTGGTGAAAAGAAAGAAACAGGATTCTTTTCATCATTCACTAAATCACAACATACTACTGTACCACCACCGACATCTTTGCCAAAACCCCATTCATCGGGTATCATGGATAGTGTTGGTAGTGCTATAGGTAATCAAGTTAAGGATGCAATCTTTAATATTGGTAATACTCAGGAAGGAGCAACAATGGCTAAAAATATTGGTGCTTCATTCGCAGCTGGTATGTTTGACCAAGCAAATCAAGGAATGAGTGAACTTTTTGTCTATATTAAGACCTCTTTTTGGGAAGTATTTAATGCTATCCCTAATTGGATAAAATATTCAGTTCTCTTTGCTATCTTTGTTGGAGTGTTTTTGTCAATTTTTGACAGAGCCATGGTTTACGCCATGAGATTTGGTATCTTAAAAGCTGCTTTTAAGATTGATAAGACAATGTCGTCTTTAGATCATATGTTTGTAGAACAAAGCCTAACCAGTACAGTAGAGGGTTGGTTTAAAGCCGGCGCTCTTGGTATGGCAATTAAGAATTTTGCGGAAGGAAGTTTTCAGTGGCAGAAAGTCATAGATAAGTCAGCGAGACTTGCTGTAAGTCTTAAGAATTTACATTCCTTTGCAGATTCCATTAGTGGTTTCTTTAAGAATGCTATTAATGTAGTATACGAACATTTTACTGGAGTTCCTTTTTTTAGTGATTCAGCAATGGCTAAACTTATTACAGAACGTTACAATCAGTTTATGTTAAAAGTTAGTGCTGTTGATGAGTCTAAAATTATACAGAATAATCATTTAGGACTCGAGATAGTTGAAGATTTTAAAATGTTGCAACTTATGTTTACACGACTAGGTGCAACAGTAGATCTTCAAACTAAGAACCAGATAGCAATGTATTTGAGTTCTGCTTTAGTAAAAGTTCAAACAGTTTACAAGGCCCTATCAACCCGGGCAGGTAGACAAGAACCAGTATGGGTAAATTTCTTTGGTCCTCCAAAACAAGGAAAATCTACTCTGATAAAAGGTCTTGGACCTTTACTTTATGAAGTTTTAAGTGCTGGAGGTTTTCAAGTACCAACCACTTTTTCAAATAATGAAGTTTTTTTTAGAAATGCTACTGAAACATTTTGGTCCGGTTACCATGGACAATGGATTTCTATTTACGATGATTTGTTCCAAGTCAAGGATATAATGTGTAAGACACGTTCAGCTAATGAACTTATTAGCGCATGTAACACTGTTCTTTATCCTTTAGATATGGCAGATCTTAGTTCAAAGGGAACTACATTTTTTGAGTCAAAACTCATTTTTTCTACTAGTAATGCTGAAGGTCGAATGGATCAAGACCTTGGTATACTTAGTCCTGAAGCTTTTTATAGGCGTCAAAATTTTTCATTTGAGGTGAAACTTAAAAAACATATTCCTGGTAAGTCATCAGTTACCTATGATGATTTAAAGAATTTGAGTTTTACTTTACATTTTATTGGAGGAGAGAGAGCTAATAAAAAGGAGTATGATATTGATGAAGTTATTGGTATGATAGTAGACTCTTATGCAGTACGAGAAAAAGAGTATCAAGAGAGTTTACGAGCTGATCATTCTACTTTCAAAACAGCTGCAACTGAGTTTTGGAAAAAGAAAGGTCAAACTCCTGTTACTAATTCAAACAATTCATCCAAGCAAATTATTTTAGACCCCCTTCTTAATGAACTTGATAGCAAAATTAAGTCTAATGAACAGCTTTTGAAAGAGATAAATGAGGCATTAGTTAAAGCTAAAGATGAACCCAATATTGTGATTCCAACGATGTTTGGTAATTTTGAGACTTCATATCATCCCTTTGGAGAAACTACTACAACTACCAACACCGTACCAACAAATGTTACCACTACTGACATACCTGTTGTTAACTTTGTAGATAGTAGAGCACCAATATACCCAACAACATTAGGAGATATGTTAGCAACTGATTTTGAAGAACAGGGTATGTTAGATATTGCTAAGGGAAAATTCGGATGGTGTCAAATGCAAGAAGGAAAGTGTACTTGTCACCCAAATGTTACGTTATTATCACAGCAACTTGTGAATAACATTTTGGGTTACACATCATCAAATAAATGTTATTATACTGTAAGACATGACTTTTGGAATCAAATTAGCACTAATTATTCAAAGGATTCATATGCTCAGGCAACGTTTTGGTATAACAATCTTATGACAGATGAAAATGCTTATTTTCAATGGAAAATATGGAAGAGTCAAAAAGATGATGGAAAAGGTGTCCTTTTTAACCTTAAAATTATCAAAACTTCCATAGAATCACATCGTTATAATGATAAACTTGAAGAGCAATTAAATGATTATTTCGGAGGTCCAGCAGCTATACGATTTAGGTCATATGGTTTGTTATCCGGAATTGTACCCGACGATTTTGCTAAGGCATTTCCTCTTGAACAACGTAAAATTATCTCCGCTCGTCTTTTTGGTAGCCCTAATCTTTGTAGAACTTATGATGAATTGGATACCATTGTTCGTAATAGAATGATGGGTATAGGAGATGAACATGTATTTACTGGAGGAATTGGAGGAATTGTTGAAGGACCTCTTCATGCATCTTGGCTTGATATTAGACGTTATATTTTGGAAAACGTTCCTGCTAATATGATTGAAGAAGTGGAAACATATCTTGTTCAATATACACTAACAGATCCTGTGTATTATGAACAAATAACATATTTGACCAAGGCACAGAAGTTTGATCTTCTTGCTAAAGTAGCTCTTATAGGTACAATTGTTATGGGTATAGTTTCTGCTTGTGTTTCCATTTTCTGTATATTTGGTCTTAATAAGACATCTTTCTTTACTGAACAGAGTAAAGATAAATATCAAGAGAAAATTACTAAAAGAGTTTATCGTAAACCACTTGTTCGTCGTAGACCTATTAAATTCCAGTTACAAAATGGAAGACCCAAATACGATGAAGCTAAAGTTAAAGATAGACTTCGACAATTTACTCCTGATGAACAAAAACTCTTAAATGAGTTTGAGGCGCAATCAACAGCCGATTCCCAGGCTGATTCTCTTATGGATTTGATCTATTCACATTGTCAATATTATGCTGAGTTTACTGGACCAAAAAGTACAGCTTGTGCATATGTGACTTTTTGGAAAGGTTCAATTTGTAGTGCTAATCATCATATTTTAGATAGTATAGGTTGTAGTTATTCTAACCCACCTACTATAACTTTAGGTCTTACTGGTGATACTACTAAAACTTACACTGTTTCAAAATGTGTAGGTTATCCTGATAGAGACGTAGTTTATTTTAGATTACATAATTGTCAACCATTTAGAGACATTACGTCTCATATGAGAGAAGCTCCTTTAGAAGTTAACTCGTCGTATCCCGTTAGATGCTCATATCATATGAAAAAGGAAGGCGAGGCTGAAACTTATAAGGAATTTCCAACTCCTGGAACTAGTGTAAAAACTAGTGTTAATGTTGATAACTCTGGAATCGGAGGTAGTAGGAAATGGAAAGGTGTCTATATGGCCATGAATTGTGTAGGCATTTTAGGAGAATGTGGTCAAACGTATGTTCATTACAATACGCACGAAAAACAGAAAGTGCTCGGCATACATGGAGCATCTAATGGCGTAGATTCAGTAATATGCCCTGTTTTTAGATCTGACCTTTATCCTTTAGAACAGGGAACTAATTATATTGAGCAAGCAATTATGGACGATAAATATTTGGAAAGTATGTTTGAAGAAAATGGAATTGATTATACTCATACCGATGAGTTCTTTTGTGATGGTATGAGACCCATTTACAAATTGTCCAAATCTGCTAGTGCTCCTCAGCACACTCAATTTGTTCCAACACCTCTTATGAATGGTATTGATGTTAAAGTAGGGGACAAAACTGTACATTATTCTTGTCCTTATGTTCAAACGGAGGCACCTGCTTTGTTAAAGAACAAATTAACACCAAAAGGTATGATAGAACCTCATAAATTATCTTACCGTAAGATTAAGGGCCGCTATATGCCAGCTGCTCCTCCACAACTTTATGATCATGATTGTTGGGATCGAGTTTTCCCTGATCTTAATGAAACAAGCATCGAAATGCTTACCATTCAAGAAGCAGTATTTGGAAAAGAATCAATAGGTTTACCTGCAATTGATTTTACTACATCTGCTGCTGTGCCTTTTTCGTTAAAAGGTCAACAAAGGAAGGATTTGCTCAAAAGAGATCCAACTGCTGTTGAAATTGATAAGATGAATGATCATATTAGAGCTACAATTACTGAAGAGGATTCAAAACTTATCAATTTTAGTACTAAGTTTATACACCCTAGCGTTATAAAAGACGTTAATTATCGAATTAAAATGGCGAAACTGGGAATAGTTGTGCCACAAATGTCAACACATTGCCTTAAAGATGAGACTAGACCCTTAAGTCGCGTTGAACTAGGTTATACTCGTGCTTTTCAAATAGCACAGTTAGGACATTTAATTTTTAGTCGAATGTGTTTAGGAATGCTTATGATTCAAACTGAACACTCACAAAAAACTAGTATTGGAGTTGGGATTAATCCTTTTTCTCAACAATGGGCTCAAATGTTCAGACGTTTAGCTCGTTTCGGGATAGATTGTAAAAACGCAAGTGATACTGATGTGGCTGGTTGGGATCTTTTCTACATGATAGAAATGGCCGCTGCGTTTGTAATAGAACTTGCTTGGAGAACTGGACGATCAATTGATGAACTCATTTTTAGATGCATGTACTCAGCACTTATGTCATCCTTTTGTGTGTATATACTTATTGGGTGTTTTGTGTATTTATGTCTTATGATGGTTTCCGGTTCCTTAGCTACATCTTATATGAACACAGTTTTTAATTGTGTTAAAACTAGTGTTATTTTTAAAGTTTCATCAATTGAAAAATTAGGTGAAGCTGTTCCATTTAAAGATAACGCTGAAGATGCCCTTTATGGTGATGATTCTATTGTCACTTGGAAACCAGAGCATTCAGTCTGGTTTAATGGAAAAGTCATAGCTTACTATGCTAAAAAACTTTTTGCTCATGTTCATACTGACCCATCAAAAGGAGATGATATACCCGAAGGTAGAAATCTCCTTGAGTGTGAATTATTGAAACGAAGGTTTGCTCCTCTATGTTTCGACATGGATGGTAATGTAGTTACTGACATTTCTGAAAATATTACCTTGTCCACAGTGGTAGTATTAGCACCTATTTCTCCTGCTACCCTAGAGAATATGTGCATGTGGGTACAAAAACCCAAGGACGGCAGGACCATTGCCGAAGCGTTTTCCACAAACGTACATAATGCAATGAGAGAATGGGCTTTACATGGCTCACAGCAATTTGAACGTAATAAGAAAATACTCAATGTATTTTTGCGCGGTTGTGGACAACCATTGTATACGGAAGAGTATATCGATGTACGCCGTATGCTTGAGAATAGCGCTCGTCGCTAAATATCAGACCCTCAGAGATGAGGTGAAACATCGAAATTGTAGGAGAAGCGCTTTGCCCGGAGTACACGACAAGCTTAGGCTGTACTTAGGGGTTCAGACCTCCGAACTTAGAATCCATTAGATTAGATTTTAGTTTAGTCACTTTCACTGCACGTTCCTTGATTCGCGAACGTCCAATGTGTTTAACCCGAATCGCACAACAAACAACAAACGAACAAACAACAACTCAAGCTTTGAATACAACCAATGATGAAGATATTGTTGATCAAACTCACCAGGTACGTTTTGAGGACACTACAACTACCATAGAGATTGACAATAAGCTCACTTTTCAAAAGCTTTATTCATCAGTTAACCCTTATCCTGATGAAACACCTACACAATTATTATCCAGAATTGTACGAATACCCAATTTACCCTGGGGACCTACTGGCATTTCAGGTGCCACCTTCTGGAATAATGATCCAATTAGATTATTAGTAGCAAATTCACCTTCTCATGCAATGATTTTGGGAAATATATGTAATGGGGGAACTTTTAGTGGTATGTATCGTTATCTTCAATGCTCTGTTGAGGTAACTTTTAAACTTAATACTACGCCTTACCACCAAGGTGTAGTCTGTATAGGTTGGGCACCACAATTGGTCCCTAATGCATGTTTTACTAAATATTATGCACCGCAAATGGATGGCACGTTTTTATCTGCTTCAGTACAAGATCAAGCTGTAATTACTATGCCATTTTGTTCATCACGTCCTCATTATGATCTTTTAGGATCTTATCTTCAGAGTCATCCTAGTACAATTTGGATGGTTGTGATCAACACCCTTGTTCAAACGCAACCAAACATAACGGATACAGTCGACATTAGTTGTTGGATACAACTTAAAGATATCAAGGTATATGGCATTATTCCACAGCCCGTTCCCTCAGATATGAAAATTCCAGCAAAACGACGACTTTTGGCCTCAAAAACCAAACAACAAACAGATGACAATTCTTTTGAAGAACAAGCTTCCTTCAATCGTGGTAAAACAAACAAGGAATCACAAGCTAAACAAGAAGTCGGTATTTCAGCAAAAGGGATAGTTGAAGCAGTTACACCCATGCTTTCTTCTGTTCCAATTGTTGGTGATATTGTTAAATTAGGTTCCATACTAATGAACATGTCAAAACCCACTTCTGACCAAGCCACAACTTTTACCATGAATCGAGAAAATCGAGGTCATTCAATGCAAACTGGACAAGATTACTCTGAGCCGCTAAGTCCATTCCCTTCCTGGAATGTATCAAAAGATTTAGGACTCGAATCTTCGGAAATGTTAGCAGTTGATTTTGCAAAGAAACCATGTATGCTTTATCAACTAACCGCCCAAACAAAAGGCATTTTGGACCAACTTGTAATTCATCCCATGAATTACTTTGTAAGTACGCAAAGGACAGAACCTGATTACCTAGCGTTTACGACCTCAATGTTTAATTATTGGCGCGGTTCTATTAAACTTCTTTTCCAGTTTGTAGGATCACCTTTTTATTCTTGTAGATTTAGGATCACAGTATCACACACCAATGCAGTTCCAGTAGCAATTGGTGATGGTACAGGACACTTTTCCCGTGTCGTCGATGTAAAAGGAGATACATGGTGTAGTATCACAGTACCATATCTTAACAAAAGAGTATGGTCATACACCACTGAAAGTTATGAGCCCACCTATCATGACTATTCTTATCTTACAATCGAAGCACTCACAGATGTTATGGGAAGTTCTTTACCCTCCACAGCCAAAATATTTATCAACATATTTAGAGGCGCAGGTAATGACTTCCAATTAGCAGGACCCCGTGATGCTCAGGGAATAGATCCACCCACAACACAACCCAATCGAAATTCTCTATTAACAGAGGATATGTTTTTCGAAGAACAGTGTTCTCTCAAGAAAAAGTTTACAGAAACTTTTGAGGGAATCACTGACCAGCAAACAGGAATGATGGAAACAGGATTACTTATGTCAAGTACAGCATCGACATTATCCGACCTTTGTAAATCTTTTCAAGATTACAATGCACCACCCACATTCCCTAGCTTTTCATATCCTAATACCAGTGGAAGCCCAGCTATGCAGAAACAGCCCTTGTTTTTCTTAGCTTCAGCTTTCCTATATTGGCGAGGCAGCCGGCGTTTTAAGGCTACCCTCGCAACGGCAATTAATTCCAAAAGAGTTACTTTGCTAAATTTCGATTTATCAATTAGTAGATCAGCACCCACTGCTCTCTACGACCAATGCATGGCATCAGCTGTCGTTCCTTGGGATTCAGTAGAATCTTATTTTCCCACAGATGGGAGAGATTTTATAAATGCTTTTACGTATGCGCGTCCGCGTGTATGTTTTGTATCACCTTTTTTGAGTGATCTAGGCACTTTTCAATTTTTCTTAGCTGGAGGAGATGATTTTCTCTACTTTTTCCCAGTACAGCCCTTTGTCAGCTCACTTTTTACACCCGAACCTAGTAAGTCTGGTACCAAAAAGACTTAGAATGGTGACCCCACGTTTATGAATGCGTGTGGCCCAAGAAAACGCACCATTCTCACCTATAAACACATTATCGTTAGAACACCTTAGTTAGTTAGTTATACTCGCACAGTTATTTATCTAGTACGAACCGCCGTATCATAAAGCAATTTGATTCGCACCCACAACCCCATTAATGGACCAGTTGGCTGGGACGCCGGAAGAATATTAGAGAGATAGCGCCATCAGCCTTATTTTCGCGTTGAAAATAGGGCAAACAAGTAGTGTTTACTTGTGAT
>Ga0308189_10000016_pt1 | contig 11227 bp, 6 predicted proteins | sample ER_RNA_184_FD_200969 | JGI IMG/M metagenome (GOLD analysis project Ga0308189, IMG submission 200969) | Metatranscriptome of bulk soil microbial communities from the East River watershed near Crested Butte, Colorado, United States -... | ecosystem: Environmental > Terrestrial > Soil > Floodplain ... | reverse complement strand
TTTTTTCATCTCCTCTCTCCAATTCAATTCACAAATCACAATATTTCTGCTGGTTATTTTCCTACTTACTTCAACAACTTTTCTCATCACCACGAATTTTATTTTGGAAACATTTCCACAATTTTCTTATCAATACAATATTTGACAAATTTAGTACTTGATTTTTAACGTAGTTTTTGTGTGTGAGCAAGCATTTGTAATCACAATTTCAATATTTGGGAAGAAAAGCAAGAATTTCTATCATCACTGCTGACTTCTAATTTAATTTCTACTGTTCAATTAGCCAGATTCAGATAATTTAGACTCACTTTTCCAAAGGTGGTTTGGTGTAGTCGGAGGCTAACTGACTGGCAATTAAAAACTCTTGCTACCAAATGAAATTGTGATGAAATGGCTGCCACACCAATCCGGGAAGGCAGGTCAGATCTTCGAGGAAGAAAGGGTTTGAGATTTGGAAGGAGTTCATTGTTTTGATTTGTCGTCGGCGCTACCAGATCTACTGTAAGATAAGCTTAGTCATAATTTGAGACAATTGTCTGCAGATTCTTCTTAGATTCTGATTCTGAGGATATACAAAACGGAGGAGGGATAGTAGATATCATAGGAATTACATAATGTCATCTTCGAGTATCGAGTACTTCGAGAGTCTACAATTTGACAGTTATCGGTGTCAGATCTATTTTCTAGATGATGAAGGTTATATCTTAAAGAAAGGTTCTACAGTTCCACTGAAGGAAACCCAGCTCCCGATTCATTGTCCCAGAAAACACGAAATGGAGTCCTCTGAGTTTTAAAAGTAAACCATCTTTAAAGATTGGTAGCATTCATTATTAGAGCTTATAATATTTATTTGGGAAATCAAATGGGAGGGAGGGGTGGCTTTAACAATTTGTTTTGAGATTGAATTCCAGGATTTTAAATTAGCGAGAATTATGGTTCAAGGCGTCCAATTTTGCTTTTAAATAATTTGTTGTCTTCTGCTGTTTGCGATGGAAATAACCTAAGCCTAAAACTAGTAAAACTTGAAGGATATTGGGAAAGAAGAGCAGTAACTTAGATCCAGTATTTATATGTCACATTAATGGGGATTGGGGGAAGGGAAATTAACATATTGTTTGAGATTCGATTTAGATCACAGTTAAAAAATGAAAATGCCACTGGAGTTAAAGGACCACCTGCTGGCTTTTGTTTCTTCTAGGTTTGAGACGATTTTCTCTTATATCCGCGTATTCCGCGATGAAATCCTAATTCTTTGGTAACATTTACGTGTTTAATTCGATATCATAGATAAAATTTAATTTGGGTAAAGGGAGGGGGAATATAACCTATTGTTTTGAGATTTGTCTAGATTTCTTTGTATCATCGGTATGATATTGCTCAGCGAAGCATTCATGATCACACAGAGTAGAAAAAGGTTACCCTAAAGGTTCAGTATTTTGAAATTGGGAGGGAAGGGAAACATAACATGTTTTTTAAGATTTCTGCGCAGATCGAACATTTTAAAGGAAATTAAGGATCTTGGAAGCGTCGTTTAAGATTGTATATATTTGATAAAGGAATGATAATGAGAAATTTGGTAATTGGTAATTTAAAATTTATATTTGAGTCTTCACTATTTTTAGCATCAGGCATATTATTTCTTATTTGGAGGGGTGGGTGGGGACATAATCTTTTTCTTTGAGATTCTTTGTTATAGATCACGCACTGTTTTTGTTGAGAAAATTCACTAATTATTGCTTACGTGGAATGGAAGATCAAAGACGATCTATTTATGTTTGTATCTTTCCGTGCAATACGAGGGAATATCTTTTGTAGACTAAATTAGAAGGCACCGGCAAATATTAATCAGCTTCCTAATGGCAACCTCATGTATTCACATCTTGAAATTATTTTTAATTTTTGTGATTGTTATCGTTTCAAGCGAAACGTTTACTAATTATTTCTAAATTTCTACTATCTACTTAACTCGGTTGTAATGCGTTAACTTTGCAATGGTTTAATTTTTTTTTGTGCAAGGCCACGGCTATACGTAAAAAGAAGCTACTGTAATTGTCTTAAATTAATCGCTGAAAGCCAAATGTACCTTCTACAAGCTTGGCAGTTATATAGAAGCTTAGTTACCACTTCCTGGGCTGCAGCAGCACAATTATAAAAGGGTATTGAATTGAAGTTTTTTCTTTTCGTATATTTTGAAGGTTGAATTACTTAACTATGCAATGTTTGCGTATGGTATGTTTGTTTCTTTGTTATTTTTTTAAATACTACAAAACCTCTAATCGAGGATTAAGGAAATGAAGAAATTGATCGTATTGAAGTTGTATTTCAAATAATTCTGAAGGGTGAAAAGAAATTATACATTAACTAAACTATGGTTATGGTTTGTGGTTTTACCACCTTAAAACATCGAGTCGAAGTCTAAATACATTAAAGAGCATATCTTAAAAGTGAAGTATCGCAAGGGTAATTTAGTACCTATTCAAATTTCAAATGATTTTACTAATTTAGTATTAAGTTTAGGATTTAACCTTAACTGCTCCTTTCGGAGTTTTTTGTCTTTGTGCATTTGAATTATTAAAACAGGTTACAGGTTACTCTTAGAAATTCAAGGCCGGTTTTGATTTGAAAATATTACGTCTACTGGAGAGTAAGGAGAATGAGGACGCATAAGATGGATTAAGAAAGGAGAAAACTAATTTTGGAAATATTGGGACCCATTTTACTCGACTTCATATATTCGTATACTATTCATTTGATTATTGCAAAAAATCGTTAGAATATCGGAAATTTGTTTGGTCTATTCTCATATGAAATACAGAAAAGCATCTTATGAAGGAAAACGGCAACGCAACCGGAAGTCAGACTGAAAAAATACAGAAAAGGAATTACATTATTACATTTAATTGAGGCGATTATGCATCTAATTTGGGCGGCCCTGTTCATGTTCCTACAATCTACGAGTACCCGACAATTACTTAGTCAATTCCAATTACATGGTCGTAAGTCCTGCAAATATTTTTAAATCATCCAAGGTCTTAAATTGGTTAGCTTAGTTTCGAGATTAAGTACGCAGGCAATTTTCGCACAGTGAAGTTTTCTTATATCGAGTCGAAGAAGTCAAACTACAAAGTTTAATTAAATCAGTTCTCTACATCATGTAAAAGGCTATAAGTTATATCTCTGAAGTAAGGTGTCCTTAACATTGTTATTTAATTTCATTATTCCATGAAAATCAAAAGTTAAATTAGTTGCAAATGTTGTCGGTTCTTTTTGAGTTTTAATGTAAATAGAAATCATGTCTTTTGTTGGTGCATCTTTGTCCTAAGAAGTTGATTATTTTATAAGTTAGTTCACATCGATTATTGGTCTGTGTTAAAAGTAAGTGCTAAAAATACACATTTATTTGCTTAAAAATATGTTCTTTTTGGTGTTGAGTGCATGTTAAAAGTCACACAAAGAGGAGAGTCATAGACAGAGACAGGAAATTCGAGATCGAGAGACGATAACCCAAAATTGGGTAAAGTTTTGAAAAATTGAAACTGGCTATTGATGCTTGAGATGTTGTACAAACAAGTTCAGCCACATTACGTCTTCAGTTATTATTATAGTACCGGTAAAAATTAATATACGGAAAACATTTTTTAAAGGTTAAAAATATGTTGTTTCTTTTGGGAAGACTTTTGTTTAAGTATATTAGATACGACCACTGATCGTGGACCCTTCTACTACTTACATGTCGTCTTGTACAAAATATCTTGGTTTGAATTGAAGAGAATAAAGGACACATCGCCAGAGTGCTGATGGTTTTTAAAAATACCCAATATGGATAAGTTTGTTCAATTTCAATATATTCTTTTAATCAAATTGCGGGATGCGCGACCGTTTTATTAAAGTCATCATCTTAGAGATTGGCCTTCACCAATTTAGAGTTACATCCAAATTTCATAAGTCACATATATTCTTGCGTGCTGCATCGCATCTAATAATCCCTGGGCAATTCGACCGCATCTCTAAGAAAGAACACAATGGCGTGGTATATTTCTCGGTACTAGAGATAAAAGCATTGAACATTTAGTCAAGCGCTGCGTTACCATCTTAAATTGACGAAAGGAACAAGGAAAAGATCAGAAAACGTGATTCATTAGCTGAATTTAGCTTAGTTTGTTTGGAATGGAGGGTTGCTAGACAAAAAATATTTTCAAAAGCAGTCAAATTAATCACAAAAAGTCACATATAAATTTGCAATTTTTGAAAAATGATGTAAGGTATACAAGCGGAAGGAAAAAGCTGTAGAGATACAAAAAAGAGAGCGTTTGGTGCAGAGCCAATTTGAAAACATATAAAAGATTGCTTGGTTCACTGGTAGAAGAAGGTAATTGTTAAATTATTTCATTACGAAAGAGAAGGTTTAGTCTTTGTTCTAGACAATTTGGAATCACTGCGATCGACAAGATTAATTACTGTTAAAGAACAATCACGACGTGACTACTATACGACTTCAGAGCAGACAACCAAACCAAGTCCATACACCAAATTCAATTACAAATCCAGTTCACCAATTCACAATTCGAGCAACATAGAATCAGAAGTCCCAACGTCACTTGAAATCCGGCCCAGTTCCTGTTACCTGCACCTTAGAAGCCCATAAAGCAATTGACACCTTAACATTTAACCAAACCGTCGCGGTGTACAACACGTTACTGTACTTCAGGCACATTACTAGAAATCCCGACGGTTCGTAAGTCCAATCCCTCTTTTTCTTTAGAGCAACCGATTAGCAACCTTTATCAATATGTCAGACATACCGAAGAGTTGAATTAGTATGGAAATTGAATTGTCAATTTAAAGGGAAATTATTTTGGAGTTTAAGTTTGAACAAAAAAAATACAAAGAGGAATACATAAAAGCACTTTAGAGAATTTGGGAATTTTAATTTAATGGAATTAAGATCAGAGTAGATCTGATACGGAAATAAGCAAAGATTAATTCCAAGGCAAAAAAAATATAAGAAAAAATTATAAGCATTGAATAATACGAATAGTAATGGTTGATGGAAATTAGTGGGTGATTTGGAAGGCAAAGCATGGCTTAAAATTTTGTTATGGTGGAAAGAGAAGTCCACAACTTTTAGTAGAATTTTTAGAAGAAAGAAAACCACTGATCCCTGCTAAATCTGACTCATTAACTGAGAACAGAATCATTGAAGAAAGAAAACCTGTCTTAAATCTGATTTTTCTAATTAGCTGAGCTGAACTGCCTCATTGTAATGATTGAGGATCTAAAACTAAACCTGAGCTAAACTAAATCTTGATAGAATTTTTTTTACGGAAGAATGAAAACTTGCTATAACCTGATACTGATATGCTGGCTGAATAACTGAGCATTAACACAAATTTTGATTAGAATTTTTGTATCGAAGAAAGAAAACTTGCTGGTTTGCAGGAATGTAACAAAATATTTATTAGAATATCGTTTGGAGAAAATAATTGGGAGAAAAATGAAAATATTTGTACAGTACCAGGAAATTATAAGAAGATATTTCTTTTTTGTTGAGTGTTTCCTCCTTTAAGAAGCTATTATTCAGATTCAGAGATTGTCTATCTCTTGACCGTGAACCGTTTGAAACGGGCTTGAACGAAGAGGTGTGACTCACCTTGGTAAAATGCAAAATTTTAAGAAAATATCCATGTTTTTTGTACCTTGTGATGAGCAACTTTATTGTCGAAGAATTAATGCAAAAGTAGATTAATTTGGCTCAGTATTACAATTTTCTCAAAAAGGAGTTTGCTTCAACATGAATGTCTTTTAGTAATTGATTGAGTTTGCTAACAAATTTATGTTGCTCATTCACATTATTTTTTGCTTGAAGTATATATTTATGCATCACATTTTCTCCTTGGTACGAGAAGTCTACTTTCACCTTTAGATGTTTGTATAGAAGAAAGTGGTTTTACACTACGAATCACCTAGTGACTCTAGGTTGAAGAGGTCAGAGAGGAATATATCATAGCCGTGACTCGGTATGATGCTTGCTGCTACAAAGAATTGAGCTAAGGCTATTTGGCTTAAGGATGGGAGAGCTTTTGTGCAACAATTGGTTAGAACATGAGATTCAGACGTGTACCGTCATGATATTCAGTTCAACCCGTCGTCCAGACCTTGTCTAGGTTTGACTGCCGTAGATCTACGGGCGGAGCGGTTGTGACACAACCTCGAGTACAGTGTGCTCTGTCAGCCGACATTGTGACTCAATGTATACTGGGCCGGACCTTTTAGGTCGACTCGGTGACCGTGTCTCGGTTAACGACGATGTCGTCATTCATCCCCGAACACACCTGGCAGTAAGTAAGGAAACCCGTAAGACGGGATTCCAGCAATTCCAGGAGATTAAATTGGCCGCCCTGTTTGTTTGGAGTACCATCAAATTAAGGACCAGGTTTAAAGGATGGACTCTACTAGGAGTTAATCTTTAAAAGAAATGTATGATCAAAACAACAACATACTGGTTAGCTCAAATAATTTAAAAGGTATTGGTTTGAATGAATTTAATTAGGAAGGATCCGAGAGACTCCTTATTCGGAGTAATATCACAGCTTAGAGATTACATTAAAGTCGACAAAATCTCATACCAGCTGGCAGCTGGGTTCGCAAAACAGGTGAATTCGAAACATTGTAGGAGATCCAACAAATCTGAGCACCCTCCATCTGGCATCTGGAAGTTGGTCTTCCAGGACCTATTAGACCAACTTCCAAGTACTCAACAGAAATTCCAATCAGGAGACGACAGTCTTCTGATTAAGATAATCCCCAAAAACCTCAAGTCTTCCTTTTCTGCAATCAATTAGGCAAGAGCTAAGAATTTCTATCCGAAGTTCTTTCCTATTGCAAGTGTCGAGTCAAGAATGCCGAAAGTATACAAATCGTCGTCATTTCTGAAATTCCTGACTCTGATCATCCGAGAAGGGTTTGAACCGTGACGGTAGACCAGCCCAGCTCTAGCAAATGACTTTGAAACACATCTTCAATCCCGAGGCGGACGAGACCTGAACCCGATCAGTTCGCTGTTCCAAATTCGAGGTGGGGCCAATCCGTGCCCCACAACCTTAAGCAAAATCGTCACCTTCTTTCAAACCAGGACTAGGAAATAGAACGCTTCATGTTGAAGTCTCGGCATTTTGTAAGTCACTTTGAGAATTTCCTTTTTCTTAATAAATATTCAGTTCTCTAGAATCTGAAAGACACAAGATGATTACCAGTTCTAATTTATATAATCGGAAAAACAAAGGAACAATTTTGGTCAGGTATTCAATTTCCACAAATCCTAAAAAAACTTGAGAGAGAAGTATCCCGGTTCTTTCTTCTTTGGGCGAAAACTTTCAAATAGTTTATGTTTGCGGATTTCGGAGTTTTGGGCAATTAAACAGAGTTTAAACCGAGCAATTAATATTGGTATTGGTTGTAAATGAAATGAATTCAATATGACACACATTTTACCTATGACAATGACAACTATTTTATGGTTTTCTACAACACAATTACTAACTACATTACATCCCATACAAATTTTGAATACATTGGACAAATTTCGAATCAGGGGTTGAATTATTTTGGTAATTTGGATCTATGAAGTAGATTATTATACAACTATCAAATACAGAAAAGACAAATATATGGGCGCATGCAACTTGTAAATATGGGTCGAAATTTTTGAGAGAGGAAATCATTCAGGATCAAATACAAATCAGTCCTATGTTAGTTAGAAGTTTGTGGAACTTTACAATTAAGAATCAACTTTACATCAAATTTTGAAGGGTGCGGTGTGAATTATATTTAATATCAAATACTAAATTCAAACGGACGTTACAAAATTAGAGTTAAGGAAGTAATTTTTAAGTTTGATTAGCTTTCAAAGTTTGGGAAGAATTCAGAGTTTCCAGCTCGGAGAATTAAAGTTACTTAGTTACTTGGAAAAGTCCATTAGAGAACAATGGTAAAAAATACATTAGATGAGAAAATCTATTTTTGACAAAGGCTTAAAGATATTAATTAGTTCGTGGAGAATTTCTGTTGTATTTGGAACAAGCATTTTTTGGAATCTTGAAGCTTTGGGATATTGAATTTATATTTACGAATCACGGGGGAACAGAAAGTCAAAAATCACCTTTGAGAATAATCAGTTCGAATTTTGTTATAATTCTACTTTTCACAAGAGGTTTTAAAACAAAACTGGCAATTCATGGATTAGATATTTCCAAAAGTTACATGGTAGTTAGGAATTGTCCGCAATTTATAGAATCAGCAATTACAAGTGTAGCCAATAATGGAAGATACGAAAGTCAAAATTCACATCAGAAGTTAGAAGTGTGCCCATATCAGCTATCGGCCAATGAAATCGACAATATTTGGAGAATTGGGCAATATTTACCACTCTACAGCTAGTCTAGTATTAATAATTCATATGAAAAAGCCAAATCTAGAGTGGAATTAGAAGGTCTATTTAACGGGATGTGGGAAGTTGTTTGCTTGGTTTCCAGTTGAAAAGATTTATCTACCAATCATCTTCTGGCATCACAATTGAACACACGATTTAGGATGTTTCAAATGTTTCAATTTCATCATTAAAAATTGACTCGTTTATAATTAACTTCAGTCTTACCTAGTGATATTGTTTGGAGAATTTTAAAATTTAGTAATTTAGCTAGAAATGGAAGAAAGGAAAGCTATTTTAGTTTAGCTAAACTACTTGGATTTATGGTTCAGTTAGATTTATGGATTTATGTTTTATAGAAAATAAATTTCAAATATCAACAGTTGTGATAAGAACTGATCAGGTTTAGAAATGTGGAGATCATAATTCTAGCAACTAGAAGTCAATGGCAGAAGACTTCATGGTGGAAATATATCTATGAAGAGAGATTGTTTACACCTTAGATTCTTAGATGAAGTAGAAGGGAGTTTGTTTAAATGACGTAGAATGGATTTGATCATAAACCAGTTACTGGATGTCTTATAGTTCTACGAAGATTTAGAAGCTGTAGAGATCACAATCAAAATTAGTTATCAGAAGGTTCATGGAGTTTGTTTGGATCAGTTTTGGAAATTGAAAAACGGTTAGCCAATAATCAACTGAAACATTTGAAAAACTGTTAATAGCCAATAATCAACTGAAACATTTTTTATTATGTCGACAATTTCACTTGGTCAATATTTAATTATGGATCTAGTATAAGCAGTTAATTTATTATAGTCTTCATTGGCCAGTATGTAGTTCATAGTTCATCATTCAGAAAAGTCTCACCATCAATACAGTTCATCTTCAAAAGGAGCGAAATGATTATGTATGATAGTTATAGTTAGAACGGCGAGAAAGGAGTAAGGAAGTCATTGGTGCAAACCCGTAAACAAATTGGAATTTCCGGAATAATATTAGCAAATAAGTATGGTCAAGGCAGGAGTAAATGAATATTCAAATTGTCAAAAAAGGAAGCGGATATTTTCAGTTAACATTATCATCGCAGGGGAGTACTAACAGGATGTTCATCAAAAAGTTATGTTTAGTTTTTCAACAAAGTAGATAACCTAGGAGAATCAGGATCATTTAAAAAAAGAAATGTTCGGAAACTGGAATGGAGCAAGGTTGAGTAATGAGTAATACAGGAGACCTGATACACCGGAGTAAGAAAGTCAGAAAGTCAACTTTCAAGGCAGTTCCAATTGTGGCAATAAGTATTATGGTAGAAATCTTCGGGTGATCGATGAGAAGAGCATGATATTAGATATTTGCTATATCAATTTTTTCATAAAAGAGAACAATCAATATTCGAATACGTCAGTCGTTAGTTTCAAATGTTTTCATCAGAAAAGAGAACAGATGTCCACAAGTCACAGGAGATTTTGGAAATCATGTTATTCGTAGTCAAGCAAGTCGAAGTTAGCTAGGAGAATTTACATCAAATTTTAAAGGAGTTAACTAAAATTATCAACATTAAGAGTGAAATACTTATATCATATTTTGGAATATTCAAAGGAGAGGTTCGTAAACTTCAACTTCATAGTCTTTTTTAGAGTTCGGTACAAATAATGGAGATAAGCAAAGCATCCAGTATAGATTTTTCTAATATGAAGTATGAAATGACTTAAATAATCAAGAAATATTTCGCAAACAAACCTAAATCAATGATTACGTAAACTGGAAGAGATTTTGAAAATTAGTATTTAATTGGTATTGGTATTAGGCAGATTTTCAGCGTTGTAGTAAGTTCGATAATTGAAATTTAGAATCTTCAAAAAAATAGCAAGTTGAAAGTCGTGAAAGATATCAAGTAAGAGAGACTTGGGAATTTCGAAATGTTATAATTTAATATTGGGCGGAAATACTAGCAGTTTAATCATTTAAAATGCATCATCCATCAAAAGATTTATCTAAAATGAAGGTCATGGTTCAATAAGAAAATAGTTGCAACAATTTAAAATTCAAACAAATTCAAAGGTTTATTAAGGCAGCAATTTTTTATTCAATTTTTATGATATAAATGGATATTTGGTTAATTTGGTATTGGTTACAATTACAATTTAAGTTAAACAAGTGTCTTCACTTCAGAAATGAAAAGTTAAAGATTTTATTTGGGCTGGAAAGGAGTAATGCAGTGAATGCAGTCTTCAGGGAGAATATTTTTGTCTTGCAAGTTCTGCAATTTGATTGAAGCTTAATATTTTTCTATGAAAATCACTCCAACGAATGCGGATAATTACAACAAACAAATCACAATACATTCACTTTATTGCAAACATATATAATCACATATCACTAATCATATCCCGTCATTATTGCAGAAACCCCGAATCCCGAAGGTGTTATATAATTAATGGAAATTTATCTGTTCAAATTCATATTTACAATTGAGGTCATCTTACATCGATAAGACATATCAAAGCGAAAGTATAATAAGTCACTAGCTTATATCACTTAAAATACAACACAAAAAAATGGTATCATATCAATTCATACATTAAAGAATATTTGGCGAAAATAGATAAACAGAACGCATCCCGTAAAAACAAACAACATGTTGAGAAAGGTCAACTTGAATATTACTAATATTTCTATTTTTCTTGTAAGTTCAAACAATTTATCAAAAAATATTATGAACAATATTATTAATATACTTGTTAAAACAAATTTAAAGTTAAAAAGACCCCAAAAATAAAATCTTTCTCAAAATGTTTAAGG
>Ga0308189_10000013_pt1 | contig 12033 bp, 6 predicted proteins | sample ER_RNA_184_FD_200969 | JGI IMG/M metagenome (GOLD analysis project Ga0308189, IMG submission 200969) | Metatranscriptome of bulk soil microbial communities from the East River watershed near Crested Butte, Colorado, United States -... | ecosystem: Environmental > Terrestrial > Soil > Floodplain ... | reverse complement strand
AAAATAAATGAGATTTTCTCTACAGTAAGATTCGAGGTATAAAAGGAAAACATGGTAATAGACGGTGAGTATTACTGTAAAGATGGCTTATTTAGAGTTGATAGCCCTTGAAGGATTAGTGACAAGAGTAGAGACAAAGGTCACTGAAAATTCAACTGTAAACTATTCCACTCTGCTTATTAAACAAGATGAGTTTTCTTTTGATCCTATATTATCAGTTTATATAGACACTACAGGTAAGTATTTAATTAGAAAGAATTTATTAAAAATAATAACGGCAACATTGTACACGTGGAATTTTTATGTCGAAATAAAGGGTTTAACTGATGAAAATGCAGTTCTTCAAGATGGTACCTATGCATTATTAAGGAGGACATTAAAAGCTGACTGGAAACCAAGCATTGAACTTTCAGGCGTGAAAAAGTCAGTCTCTTATGCTGAATCGACTGAATCTACATTAACAATTACTATTGGCTTGAATCAAAATCAGTGTTATAATGTTGCCTCTAGTAGTTCAGATAAATTTGTCAAATTCCCCTTCTTGACTCAAGAGAACGATCTTCAAACCAAAACAGATATAGATAAAGCGCGCATCATTTCTTGTTATATCAATATATTTTTGTCATCATTAAGCCCTATTATGTTTAAAAGAACCAGCAGAGAACTTTTCAAACTGTCACAAAACAAGTCAGCTGGTATTAAGATCAGATTTGAGAAAGTTAATGAGCTGGACATTGATATAAAGTTTGCCATAACATATGGGTTCGCAGCTATTACTTCAATCGCAAAGTTTGGATCGGAAGTAGCACATTATAAAGATTGGTTCGAAAAGAGGGTGAAATCTATGTGCATGTCGTGTAAGATGAGAGGGTATACGACACAAGAGATAAAAGCAGTCTACAATGACCTTAAATACCTGGGTGAAATTCTTGATGGGGAGCTATTGTTAAGACAAGCTCTCTACCATAGTGTACTCGGCCTGGCAAAGCCTTCTGACTTGAACGCACAACAAAATGGTTTCATTTCACATGTACATATGGTACTAGAATGGACTGGGCTTAATTCCTTTAGAATGGCTTACGATTTTGCAATAGAAACTGCCACGGCTGCACATACCCATGAGGTAGTTGTTAGAGAATCTGAAGCCATTATTGAAGAAATGAATAAGTTAATGGAGTTACCTTCCAATAAAATATATTCATATAAATTTGATTATATATTAGAAGGCAGTCGTCAGGAATTGACTCTCCGTCATTATCCCCATTTAGTTTTTTGCGTGAAGTACATTGGTGAAAAGAAGAAAGAGTCGATGAAGAATTACAAAATCAACGACAATGCTGACCTACAGATATCAGCTGAGATGTTAAAACAAGCATGTGATCAATCATTAGAAATTACTCAACAAGAAGTATCCGCAAGGTGTGTTGCATATATTAAGAAGCATGGTAAGAAAGTTCCGCAAGCTGCAGTGTCTAGAGGACTCGACATAGAGTCAATTGCCCAAATTGTTGAATACCTAAAGTCCCGTGAAACTGGTCAAACCACTGAATCCTAACCTTGAAATTTATTTGATCATTGGAAAATTATCAATTTCATATTATATCTAATCTATAGTTTAGAAAAAATGGTATGACCTACTGAATCATCATGAAGCTTTCCATTCCTGAGGGTATGCTTCAATACATCCCCATTATGAACACCATTTATCCCAAATTAAATGGTTGCTGGTGTTATGAATCTAAAAATATAGAACCTCTTAATTTCCATGTATCCACACCCAAATCTGACCATTTAGCGAAGCTCAAAATTGATTTAGATACTTTTATCGCTTATATATATCTAGCAGTACTACAAAAAATTGGTATTCTTAATGTCACTGATGAAACCTTGTCAAATGCATTACAAGTTTATATCAGACTTGTTCATGATATGGAAGAATTGTCAAGTATGATTATAGATGATAATTTCGAGTGTGAATGCGTACATACATATGGTGATGATAATCTACCTCCAACTCCTACACCAGTTGATCCCATCCCTTCTGAACAAATATCGTCTAATATTGGAATGACAAACCCAGAACCAGGTTCATCGGGCGCGTCTGATATTCGAGCTCAGAGATCGTATCTTAAATTGGCTGCAACTATAGATATGAATTTAGATGCAACATCTAAAAAACTGGCTCTTCATGAGGTGATAAGTTCAGACAAACAGTTGAGTGAGTACCTTAATAACAAACTGATATCTTTGTTTCCACCTAATGTACATTATTTAATTCGTGAAATAAATATTCTAGATTATTTCGATGACACTATTCTTGTCAATGATCTCTTATTACAAGATATATGTATTCCAACTTTCTTATTCCCATTTTTCTATAGAATTTATTCATTCATATTAGATAAGCAAGAATTACAACCTCAGGATTCTACCACTAAAGATACAAAAGATGTTTTACTATCTACCATGAGAGAGTCAATCACTGCAACTACAACTTTGAATGAGATATTCAAAACCTATAACCAACAATCTTTATTGGAAACAATCAGCAATTTACAATCAAAGATTCAGACATTGTCAGTAGCAATTGAGAATATGAATACTAAATATTTAAATCCAGCTGCAGGCCCATCTACTACTGTACAAAACAAAGCATTTGAAGAAGATGCATCACTTGAATCTATTGCCTTTGGAAACGTTAGAATAACTTCTGCAGCATCAACTAGTGGAACACAGAGCATTGGTACTGTCAAGTTTGTTAAGAGAGCTGACATTATTGGCCAACCGATTAAAGAACAGAAGATAGTATCACTGGATGATAGTTTTGAAGATATACATTTTGGTTAATTTAGAAAAACTGGTATGGACTAATAAGATTCAACATGATTTCATTTATCATATATATTATATTGACGCTATTTTTCTCTACAAAAGCAGATACACCTGAGTGCCCCATCGTGAGTATTTATAACGGAGACATTACAATTATCCCCCAAACAAATTGTACAATTACGAATAATATAATCAATAGAAATCAAGTATCCGGAGTTTGGGGAAAGGTACCAGGGAAATGGTTTGGATTGATTCATATTAATTGTAAAAACTGTGTTATTATACAATCGTCACCAATTCAAGGCTGTTTAGACTGTGCATTATGTGTTGAAAATGAGCTTATCCCGAAATGTAGTAGTAAGACAATTTTAACAGGGGGAGGAATTAGTTTTGGACTGTTCTTAGCATTGTTATTGTATATAGTTCATAAGATTTTGTTAAAAATCAATTGCTATAAGACCATTCCGAGCCGTTTGATAGCTTATATGAGAAACAAGAATCGAAGACGACAATTACAAGTTAGTACCCATGATGAACTAATTAGGCTGAAATTATTAGAAGACTTAAAGAAAGAGTTAACACCAACACCATAATGTTTAGAAAAAATGGTATGACCATCAGCATAAAATCATGGCTCCGAAAATTATATATTTGTTGATTTTGTTAAATACAAGAACCATTGTCAACTCATGTAGTGACACTCTTTATTTACAATCTGACAACAAAATATGTGATAGTCTTTCTTGTGAGCATGTTCATAGCGGACTGCTGTCACTACAAGTTGGTGAGGAGCTGTGTATAAAAGATTCATTAGGCAATACTACCAGATATAGATTAGTAAACACATTTATTAAGAGTATGTATGCACCCTCTTACACTACTTGTGATTATAAATTAATAACCAGTTCTACTTCCAGATGTTATCAGGCATCAGGGTCTGCCTGCTTTAGTGATTATTGCAACAAGAATAGAACGAATGATTTTGAACAAATCCTTAAAAAGAAGACTTCATCAACGATATACGAATACACAGGTTGTAGCATGTCCCCTTTACCTTGCAGATATTACTGTGGTTGGAATCATATGGGCTCATGTACATGGGGCTTGTGGGAGATTGAGCCGGATTACTCTAGTTGTAAAACTGTTTATTTCATCAGTGGGCAATATTGGATAAGTGTACTTGAAATTCAAACTCCAGATGGGCTTACTAGGAAGGTACCGTTAACACAATTATCCAATACAGTCATAAACCCTGTTTATCTCTCTGTTATATCCTTCTCTTCTAGTTTTTCACCTAAATTATCAGACAATTTAATCGAAGTAGAACCTGGTATTGGTCTGTCATCATATGCATCTCCCATCGATCAACCTGTAATTAATCAATTAGGGGACATTCAAATTTCTTTAAATAATAAAACATTAATTTACCCTAAACATGTGGTTCAATGTACAACTATTGGATGTGAGTTGTCGTGTTCTATGCCAACTCCCTCCATCAGACGTCTTAAAGCTAGTGTTAACAAATTCAACAAGGTACCAATTAAATACGAGCTGGATAATGCTTACACATTAACAGAGATATACGGGAAAGTATCATTCCTCATTAGATTAAAGGATGTTATTGATAGCGTACTTGTTGAAACACCTGATTGTGCAATAGTAAAAACATACTCATTGGGCTGTACAGGGTGTAATGTTAATCCTAGAGTTGGTTTTGATGTAAAAAACATTAAAAAGTCAGGTATCTTTAGAATTATCAGTAACTGTACTTTATCTAATTATTTAATCCCTTGCACTACAGATAGTTTCGAAATAGAGGTGATAGGAAATCCTGATATATGTTATATAGAACGAGTATTGACCCCACGAGACAAGATTTTGCGTATTCCTTTATTCAATTATACCTTTTCAGTTAATTACTTATTTGTAGGTGATTTATCTAACATTGAATTACTTACAACATCTTCTTCAGAGCTGAGCTTTACAGATCAAATCAGTGTTTTTGCTTCATCAGATGCTTTCAAATATAGCTTTATAATATTTACATCTGCAACTTTTATATTTGTTTCTGTTATAAGAATAGTAACAATGTTATTGGCATATAGGGCAGGTAAAGAACTTTCAAATGTCGGTGCTTAGCTCTTTAGAAAAAATGGTATGACTAATTAGAAATATGCATCTTTCATACATTACGTTATTCGCAATTATCTCAATGGTAACATCAGGACCAACTTATAGAGATACTTTTCAAACTTATATTGACCAAGGTCTTAAAGAGATTCAGGACCTCAACGCGACTATATGCATCCTTCCATATAAAGAAGATAATAGCATCATCATGCCTTGGAAGATAACATATATCGGAAATAATTCAATACATATTTATTATAATTGGATACCTACCGCAACTAATAGTCAAACTATATGTCAAATAATGTCGGCTTTTAAAGACGGTTATAACATTATAGGAGGCATATGTTGTCATGTTTAGAAAAAATGGTATGGATGTGAAAGAATAGACCAGTTATTTTATCCATAATGTTCAAGATATGTCCAACTTGCTCTGAAAACTTACGACAGGTTTATCATAAGCCGTTGAACGTTTCGCAAGTTAGGTTTTATATCAGACAAACTAGTGGTAACTATAACAATAATAACAATAACAATAACCAAAACAATAATAATTCTCTTAGGTATGGCAGGAGAGGATAGTTATTTTGACACTGCTCCTAATATTCTATGTGACGATAAATCATGTAAATTTCCTTATAAAGCAGGCAGTACAACACTTGATGGACATTTGAAACAACCTATTACAGATGATGAACAACGATTTATATTAGAAGTGTCATTAGAGAATACAAAAAAATGCCGAACACATAGGGAGATCAAACAATTAATACTTGAAGAAAATATACAACATTTTATATATGATACATGCCCCTCCCCCTGGCATTGTTTAACAAAATATATTAAATCACAAGCTAATAAATCGAAAAAGAATTACAGTGAGCAGTATAAACAGACATGTGAGATAGCATCACGTTATTACACTCTTCAAAAACAAGTATGCAATCCAGATATTGAGGTAGATACCGATGAATATAATGACCATTTAAGACAAGTTTATGATGACTTAATATTATTAGAGTATTATAAGTACAAAAACTATGTGGAGACTATGAAGGAGTTATTTGTTAGGTCAAGAGTGACTTATTCAGAATTTATTAAGTTGACGCCAGACCTAAGAATAAGTAAGAACCATATCATCTTTAATTGTCCAGATCATAAAATATGTTTAGGTCCAACTTCTTTATTGTTAGGTGTATTAGATATTTTACAGTGCCGATTTAATCAACTAACCTATTGGAAGTTCTCAGATTATTTCAAAAAATATCCCACTGCTCTGGAGAATAATGTTTCTATGTTCAATATAGGATATAATATATTGACAACTATAGAAAGTTTATATCCTATATTAGGAGAAAAATTATTCCAGCTATTGAAACTTTGGGAACCTTTCGTAATTGGTGTTATATGTTCTGATGAGGAACGTGACGTAGGGTATAAAGGTCTATTGCATTCCACTATGATTGAATTAGAAGTCTTTGGTAAACAAATCAATCTGCATAACTTATTAAATCTTTGGGTGTTTGGACGTGATGATGATGAAATCAAAATGGCATTAGAATTTTCTTCTCTTAATAGATCATTTGGACATCCATGTGTAAAAGATGCTTTAGGGAAGGGAAAAGTTGCTGAAATTGCCGGAGCACCCCCTACTGTTGACCCTGATATGTTGGTTGATATAAGTAATCAATTTAAACGAATTTTCTGTGAAGGTTATTTAGATAAACATAGGAGATGGCCTGATTTAGAATTTGTATCTCCACCTAATTTAATATTATATAAAGTCTATAATGAAAATCGCTGGTTTAATGAGGATGAAATGGACAAGTTACCTCATGGCGCATGGTCTGCTATTCAATTTAAGAAATGTTTTGAATTTAATTACTCACCTCAAACTGCTGAGCTAATCAGTGACAAAAGCTGTTCCGCACCACTACCTTATTGGACACAACACTATGACTCATGTGGTTTCCGTCATCATCACAACCAGGAAAAACCTAGACTACCCTTCCAGGAAACAAGAGTAATACATAGGTTTCTGAAAGGTAAACCAAATGAAGTACGAGAAATAGTAACAGAAATAGATCAAGGTATATTCAGACATGATTCACTTATTAACATACTATGTAGGAAGGAGAGGGAATTGAATATCGATGGAAGGTGGTTTACAAAACAAGATTATATGACAAGATTAGCTCAAACGAGTGCCGAGGCAAACATTAACTTGTATATTAATCCCTGTGTCAAGCACCAAACAATGTCGGATGATGAGGCAGAGCTTGGTAGAAAGATAGGTAGTATTAGTCGACTTATGGTACGTCATGATACTGAAAATATTAACCTAGATTTATGGAAGTGGAATATGACACAGTGCCATGAAGTCTGCAAGCCGATAGCACAAAGTATTGATAAATTATTTGGTTTTAACGAGTTTTATCAGAATGCTCATTTACACATTCAATCTTGCTATATATTGGGAAATAGTCGTGTCAACCCACCTAAGATAGGGCCAACTGGACTGCCAGAACTTGGTTTTAACTGCTACACCAATCAATACGGAGGGTTAGAAGGGATGAGACAAAAATTATGGACTCTTATTACTACTTGTATTATAACCAAAACAGCTGAGGACTTGAATCTCCAAATATATATTCTCGGTCAAGGAGACAATCAGGTTATTACAATAAAATGGTCCGCATTTCAATTAAAAGACAGGGACTTATTAAGAGAACAATTTTTAACCAGGTTACGTGACAACTTCCTTAGATGTAATATGTTATTAAAATCATCCGAGACCTGGGTATCAAGTCGTTTGACAGAGTATGCAAAAAATAGGTGGTTGTATGGTACAGCTGCATCTAATGGCACTAAAAGAGCTAGTAGAATCATATCTCATGAAAATGATGGGATTTCCACCTTAGACACATCATTAGCTACGATTAGTACTGCAACTGAGGCAATAAGTAGAACCGATTGGCAACCAGATAATGCATTTCTTATGTACGGTTGGGAAATAGCAAATCTCCTCTTCCTAAGAGGTATATATACAATAAAACATGACTTCTTATCTAAATTTTCCCTACTATTCTTCCCTAATTGTTTAGGCGGTATTAATTTGTCTACATTCTTAAATCACTCAGTAAGAGGATTCGATGATTCATTAACAATATGGATATCCATATTATTGCACGTAAAGAAGGAATATACTGAATTGTATAGTTACATATGTAGACTCGTAACTATTAAGAAAAAATCAACAGTGAATCCTTCCCAATTATTAACGGACATATTTAGTTTAAATATAATTTCACTAAGAGTTCCTAGCTTACTTATACAAGAGTATGTCGATGAGCATTTGCCAAAAATCACAACTAACTCAGAGATATTAGATATGTTAAATTTAGAATCAGCTACCAATTATGATGATATAGCAATAAAACTATCTTCATCAAGTCCATTTTATGCCCCTATTTTACATGAAATGATAAGAAATTCTAATTCAGGAATCATCAAAAGCTTTAAAAGCAGATTTTCAAATGTTGGGACACTGCTTAAATTAACTCAAGAAAGTTTAGAAAATGATATTTATCTAGAAGTCATTCATGCAGACAATGAAATAGTAGAGGGATTAAAAGCTAGGATTTGTATTGATAAGAGGTCATTTTTCAAAAGAAATAGGGATAATATGAGATTGAGTGAATACTTAAACTCATCTACATGTCCGTATAAAATAGCACTTAAATTAAGAGCAGAGACTTGGGATAAAGAGATTTTAGGTGTTACACATACTCCACCTTACCATCAAGGAAAAATATGTAACTGGGATATTTTAACGGATATAGAAAAAACTAAATCGATTCATATTGTTATATCAGAAAAATTATTTCAAAATCAAAATATTTACAAATATACAATAGGCCCGTTTCCATCTTATAGAGGCTCAAATACTCCAGTTAAAGCGATTGGTGCACCAATCAAATTATTAAACCCCAACCCTTTCTTGAAATCAATCAAAAATTTATTGGAACTGAAAAGTTGGTTAATGAGGGCTGAAGCGTTTTATCTAATTAATATATTAGACTCCTTAATAGATGAGAAACTAGTTCTCATGCCTGATGATTTTGACAAAAATCAAATACAGCTCCTAGGCAGTGAAATTTATGGTGGATGTTTTTACCATAGATTTAGATCAATTTCTGAATCACGAGGAGCCTTGATTAACTCTCTAGAAAGTCTATCAAGTTACTTTAAAACAAATACAAATAGCATGACATTTTTCACTACAAAAGGTGAAGATTACAATATTTTCTTCCAAATGATCTTTTTACATATTCAATCAGCAATTGAGTCTTATTTGTTACATGACCTCTTCTTATTGAAATCACAGCAATTAGGTTATCTCTTTACTTGTGATGAGTGTACTCACAAATTTGAAGACGTCAATATAATTGGTAAAACAACTGATAATTTGAATATTGTTAACGTCCAGAAGTACTGTAGTGAGATATATGATTTGTTTATATTAAAATTGAATGACCTCTCGAGACTTGAATTGTTGAGGGTTTCATCTATTTGTGTAGGTTTGCAAATTGCTCGTGCAAGTGATCAAACTCTCACTACTAGATTCGCTGAAAGTCAAATATTAGGCATAGTCATATCACCAGAAACCCAGTCATCAATAAACATACCACAGATCAAGACAAGTTATATTTCGTATCTAATATCAGGTCTTATCATGGGATCAAAATTAATCAAGCTTGACTTAATAAGATCATTGAGGGGAGATAAGAACTTACCTACCACAATTTATAACACGCTAGGAGGATTAATGATGACTGCTAATCGACTCAATGAATTTCTCGTCTTAACTAACACACCTCTTGTCAATTATAATGATACTCAAGGGTTTTCTTATGCTGGAGCAACATTGGGAAAAGCTATAAGATATTACTTCAATCTAAATTTTATGACGTTTATTACTAACCTTATTAAATACCAATTTAATAATGAGGATTTCGTTAACAAAAGTTCAGTGTATCATTTCTTAGTCCAGGTAATTTTAATCAAATGTATAAACTCAAATTATTCGAAAATCGATATATTGAGAGATGAAAAAATTAAGTATCAACAAGAATCTAATAATATTTTATCTCAACGAAATCAATTAACTATTCAAATTAAACGCAATAAAATTGACAACTTAGAGGTTAATGAATTAATCAATAATCTTAGGGACTTGACTATTCAACAAAAAAACAAATCTCAAGAAATCAAAACTAAGAATTTAAGTATTAACACTGCTTATTCCCAGATTGAAGCTTGTAAATCATTACAACATATTTTGCATCAAAGAAATTTATTCAATAGGGTACAATTTGTTAATTTTGTAAAGAAGATACCTGGAGGCAGTGAATATCTACCTTCCAATGTCAAATCAATACAGGTTGTTGGATTAGAAGAAGTAACCCAAGTCTGGAAGAGCAATATGGTTCAAGATCCTTTTGATTTTTTTAGTGATAGTAATCCAGAAAGGCCTGTGTATATCCCAAGTACCATAAAGACACCTGAAATATCAGACTTTTCTCAATTGACCGTGTCAGTAATAAGTGATTGTGAAGTAATTACAGAACTCCCTCATTATAAAATAGCTAGATATTATAGTGTACCTTTTAGAAAACTAAGTAGTGGTTGTAGTTATATAGCGTCAATATTGGGTAGGTTACCTAAATTGTATCCAAGTAGTATAATTTGTTTAGCAGACGGAAGTGGAAGTATTAGTGCCTTTGTATCCCATATGTATCCATCTAGTACCATATACTATAATACATTAGTAAATCCCTCTGTTAATAATGTCGTAGATTTCCTTAACCCAATTCCAGCAAGTGTAATGGGTGACAAGCATATCCATCTAGGTAATAATTTCAATTACAAGACATTATCAACTGGTGAAACTAATATACTTACATATGATTTTCAAGAAAAAATGTTCAAAATTCTACCTGAAATTGAACTTCTAATTATAGATATGGAATCTGAATTTGTACTTGATTATGAATTATTGTACCCCCTAATATTTAAAGCAATAGATCAGTTACATTCATTGGGTGTAATTATATGCAAAATGCGAATAAATTTATCCATTCACAATATGATACAGAAAATTGATAAGAAGACAGTTTATTGCGTTAAGCCACTACAAGTACATATGAATAAAGGGTACATGTTCATTATAATAACGTCTCTAAAATTAAATCTAATCAAATACCAAGATGCTAGCAAATACTGGAACATTGTGTCGGATGACATATCGTATATCCCTACAATCGCCAATGTGGGTGTTAGTAAAGCGAGTAATAACAGTTTGTGTTTGGATTATCCCAAATACATTAATGCTTCATTAAAAGAGTCAATGATTCTAACATTTGCATTTCCAGATTTATCATTTTGCTTTAGTTCTTCACTAATTATAACAGATACTATTAGTTATTGTAATACTGGTGTGTTAGAAATTATTTTAGATATAATCCAAATCATTGTGGACATGTCATGGGAAAGAATTACCAAAAGTAATCCAATTAACATAAATATAGTCATGACTAGAGGAAGAAGTCCATTACTATACCAGTACATAGATGTAATTATACTACTTGTTTTATTTAATCATTTTGATGATCTAATAGACTCTGACAAACAGATAGAAGTAATAAATTTCATCATAACACATACAGTTGAAATAGAGGAGATACATGTCGATCCATATCTTAAATTGATCAATAAATTGTCTATTAAATTTCCTACTGATTGTCCTACTTTATTCTCAAAAGGGAAAAACATCATCAAAAACATAATCTCCTGCATACAAGTGGGTAGTGTGAAGAGATCAGTTCTTCCAAGGCGATTTATATCACATGAGACGACTCCTTCTAAAATTAAATTTAGGAATAATATTTATAATCAATTGATGGCAAAGGTACTAACTTCCTTACCTATAATATCATTAGGAAATTAATGTTTAGAAAAACTAGTAGCTAGTTACAAGGATTATGCTATCGCAGAGCTACTTCAATTTTT
>Ga0308189_10000012_pt1 | contig 12128 bp, 1 predicted proteins | sample ER_RNA_184_FD_200969 | JGI IMG/M metagenome (GOLD analysis project Ga0308189, IMG submission 200969) | Metatranscriptome of bulk soil microbial communities from the East River watershed near Crested Butte, Colorado, United States -... | ecosystem: Environmental > Terrestrial > Soil > Floodplain ... | reverse complement strand
GTAAGAAAGCGCTAAACGCAACGACTAAAAGACCAAGCAAGTAATCCAGCAGCCAAAGAAATATGTGTACGCTCGACTCCCGCTAACATCACACCTCCCCTTCTAGCAATCTAAAGACAAAAGAAATCCCTATTAGTTCCAATCTCATCCGCGTATATATACACACTCTCTCTCACACTCTCAAGCTTATCGCTTCAATACAAAGGTACCCCCAACAACCAAATCCTGACTCGCCATATGCCAGCTCAGTCCCGCCTTCTTTGCATCACCAACCCAGTAATGCGGTGCCTGCATCTTCCAGCCCTGCTGGTCCTGGTTCTGTTCCTTGATGAAGTTCTGGAGCTCGTCTACGCTCATTCTCGCCTCCGTTTCGTAGTGGATGTATTCTGGTCCAGTTGCAGTTGTAGTGTTCGCTGCAGAAGCCACGACGCTGTCAATGATAGACTTAACAAGAGGCTCAGCTCTGATCAAATCGAATGAACCGTTCCAGTCGCTCTGGTCTGGGAGAGCCTTGAGTTCGGTCGCCAGCTCGGTGAACTCCTGGAGGAGATCTGCTGGGGGTGGAGCTGAGGAAGACGCATTGACGACAGTGTGGATTGTGACGTCCAAGCCGAGTTGCTTGGATGCGTTGGTGAGGTACTTCTCACTTGCCCATTTCGAAGCAATGTACCCATTAGATCCGTTGCCTGGTGGTGTAGCTGAGGTAGGGATCGACAAGACACCATAACTAGACAGGAAGTGGACTGGAATCTTCCTGGAGGAAGCAAGGTCTACTATGGTCTTCGTTGATACGAAGTTAGGCCCGCGAAGCGTTTGATAGTAGTCTGAGAAGTTACGGTCGGCACCGCTGTGGATGATGATGTCGACTTCGTTGGATAGAGCAGCGAATGCGGAGGAAGTGAGACCGAAGTTGGGGAGGCTGAGGTTACCTTCGTGGACGACTATCTTGTCGGATTGCTTGAGAACATCACGAGGCATGTCCTTAGGATTCTCACGGCGGACAGCCATGCAGTGGATTCGACTGATTCTCTTGTCGTCAACAAGTCGCTTGAGTTCATATCGCCCAATGTAGCCCGTCGCACCGGTAAGGAGAATAGTCAAGTCCGTTGATTTTGCCGTCTTGCTCACAGTAGAGCGGTTTTCGAGCAAAGCCGCATCGAGGGAAGTCTCCTTCTCCCAGTCGATCAGAGCGACGCTTGCCTGAGACTCGATCTGAGAAGCCATGCGAGCGAGAGTACTCGCTTCAAACATTTGAATCATGGGCACGACAACATCGAACTTCTCACGTATGCTGGCTTGAAGCTTGACGAGGAGGAGGGAGTTGCCGCCAGCGTGGAAGAAGTCGGTGTTGCGACGAATGGAGATATGGTCTGCGACATCCTTGGAGATGATTGTACGCCAGATTTGCTGCAGAATATCTTCTGTTGGGGTGAGGATGTCATCAAAGTCGTCATCCTCGGAGGCTTGTGGCAGCGGCAGATCAGCAACTGCTCGCCTGTCGACTTTCGAGTGGGTGTTGATTGGGATTTGCGCCAAAGGTAGCATGATTGCCGGGCACATGTATTCCGGGAGAGGAAGCTTAGTGAGCAGGTTTCTCAAATACTTATCCTGGTCTTCGATGTCATGCTCGGACTTGAACTCCACATGGGCGACTAGGAATCCAGGGTCACCACGCAGGGACACAACGACTCTGAAGATTGCTCCGTTAGAGGCAGTGATGATAGTGCTTTCGATGTCCTTGAGTTCGATGCGGATACCGCGAAGCTTAATCTGCGTGTCGCCTGCGATACGTCCTTCGTAGAAGAGTTTCCCATCGGCGAGCATGTGACCCAGATCACCAGTTCGGTAGACTTTCGGGTGATCTTCGGAGAATAGCTTGCCGGAGTACACGTCGGGGATGAACTGGCTGCTCGTCAAGGCATCGTTGTTCAGATATCCAAGAGAGACACCTGGACCACCAATGACAACCTCACCACTTACACCCACTGGCACAGGGTTCAAGTTCCTGTCCACAATGTACATCTGAGAGTTTGGTAGAATATTGCCAACCGTAATGACTTCGTCGCGTTGATAGTTAATCACAGCGACGTGGGAGCAGATGGTAATCTCTGATGGTCCATAGATGTTGAGGAGCTCAAGATCCGGCTTCTGAAGCGCGCGGAATTCTTCGGTGAGTGCTGGTGTACATGCCTCCCCACAGGTGATGGCGTGTTTCCAAGCGGGGGTATCGGCAAGTGCTGCAGAGCTGAAACGGAGCCAACTGAAGTACTCGGAAGGCGTGGCCATTGTGTAGGTGATTTTCTCGGAAATGATCAATTCTGCGATTGCCGTTGAGTCCAATCTCTTTGACTTTGGTACCACGTAGAGGCTTCCTCCCATAGTGAGAGCGCAGATGACTTCACCCAAGGCCAAATCAAAGCTGTAAGCTGTTTGTTGCAAGATAGCCTCCTTGCCGAACTTGTATTGTTTAGTGAACACCTCACACCAGTTCCTGATGGCACCGTGTTGTAGCCTGACGCCCTTCGGCGTACCAGTAGTGCCGCTGGAGTAGAGAATCATGGCATCCGAGTTTGCAGATGCGCGGTTGGCGATAGTGGCGCCGATTTTCAAGTCCCCAATGTTGATGAGCTTCGAGTCGACATTCAACTCGTGGACTTCGTCCTTGGTAGCCTGGTGAATCAGGATGACAGTAGGCTGGCAGTCTTTGACGATCAACGCAAGTCGGGCGAAGGTGTTGCGAGCGTCAAGTGGGACGAAGACGGCGCCTGCCTTCCAAATAGCTAGTAGGGAGCAAATCCAGTCGATGGTGGGTTCTTGGAAGACAGCAACAAGGGATCCATTCGAGACGCCAGCATCAACGAGCGCAGAAGCGATTGCGTCAACTCGGGCATTCATGCCGGAATAGCTCAGGGTGTTGGTCTCGTCTTTGAGGGCAATTTCATTGTTGTTGACCGCAACATCCTCAATGCGCTGGGATACTGTGGATGGCCATTCAGTAGTCATGGTAGGACCTCTCCCAATGTCCAATGCGCTCTCAATGTCCAAACTGTCGTACATCGGTACTGTATATAACTGTAGCTTCGAGTTCGACGCGACCTTCTTCAAAAATTGCACATAGCTCTTTTGCAGAATGTTAGCTGCGGTCTTCGAGTACAGATATTGTTGGGTCTTGAAGACGAGTCTGATATCAGTACTAGACACATCACTAATATCCAAGACAAGATCGTGGGCAGTGCGACCAGGCAATTGAGTTCCCCATGATCGAGCGTCGAGCAGAGGAAGCTTAGCGCTCATCTGGCGATAATCCATGAGGACTTGGAATAGAGGACTGCTGCTCGAAGAGCGTGGGGCATCCAGGTTCTCAAGGAGAACATCAAAGGGAAGACGAGAATGTCCGAGAGCAGCGTAGGATTTGTCACGCGCTTCCTTGATAGCAGTCGAGAAATCTTCTTTGGCATTTCTGTCGAATTTGAGGGGAAGTAGATTCAACAAATAGCCCATGGTGAGATCCGATTCGCTGTCGTTTCGGTTGGCATCTGCAAGGCCAATGCAGACGTCTTCAATGTCCAAGAAGCGGAAGAGGAAGATCTTCAAGGTAGCGAGGAAGAAATGGAACTTGGTGCATCCATTGCGACGGCAGAGGTCTTTGATCTGTGCGATCGTCTTGCTATCCAGTTGGATTTCGTCGGCTGTATTGTGCTCGTAATGTGTCATCATTTGTCGAGAGTTGACGCTGGCCACTGGGAAGAGAGGCAACGGGTCAGGAATCTTAGTGAAGACGCCCTTCCAGTACTTCAGCTCCTCGGCCATGGAGCCGCTTTCGACAGCTGCACGTTGTTTGACGGCGTAGTCAGAGTATTGCAGCTTGACAGGCTTCAACTCGTTACCTTGGTACAAGGAACTCATCTCCATCATCAAGATATTGAATCCGAAGCCGTCGATAGCGATGTGATGGAAGCCGAAGACCATGAAGTGAGTATTCTTGTTGAGGGACAGCAAGACGACTTTGATGACTTCTCCGCGCTCGATGTCGAAGACATGCTCCCGCATTATCTTGGATTCAGCCTCGACTTCAGCCTCACTTGTCACTTTTTTCGTTTCCAAGTGGAGGTTTGAGTTGGCAATAACTCCCTGGGTTGGTTCATTGAAACGCTCGGGGTTGGCGTAGTAAGCTGTTCTGAAGGCCTCATGTCTCTGTCCAAGATGCTCAACAGCAGCTTCCATGCGAGGTATGTTGAGCGCACCATCTAGTGCGAGACAGAATTGGATGTTGAAATGTGTGGGATCCTCGAGGAATTGGGTGAGGAACCAAAATTGGGACGCTCCGAATGCCATTTTTTCAGTTTTGACGAATGTAGGCATGGGCTTGATTGCCTCGAGATCATGCTTATCATCATGAGCAGAGGGCTCTGAAGATGGAGGTGTTCCGGTACCTTGTTGTGAATCTTCAGCCATCGACTCATTGACCATGACGATCGAGGAAGACTCGGAATCAATGCTCTTGGCACCCTGCTTCTTCTCCGGCTCTGCAGCATCGTCTGCCTTGACGTCCTCGGTCTTGAAGTTTGGAATGAGCTCCCGATTGAGTCTGGTGAATGCGTCATCGACCATGGCGGCGACTGTTGCACCACCCAAAATCTTGAGGACGGGCATATCGAGATCGAGCTCGCTCTGGAACCAAGCGCGCATGTCAACAGCGACGAGAGAGTCAATGCCAAGCTCGACAAGACTGGACTCTGGGGTGATTCCGTTGTCCTCGGGGAGCATGTTGAGCTGCTGGTAGAGAGCACCAAGGAAACCCACAAGTAGAACCGAGCGAACGCCCTCTTCATCTGTCTGCTCCACCAACTGGGCCCTAACCGAAACAGTCTTCTTGTCCGACTTCCCAGATGTTGCATTAGCTTTGATCACCTTGAACTTGGCGAATCGTGGAAGGTCAATCCAGAAAGGCAGATCGGAGTCTCTATCTGGATAGAACTGATTCACTGCGTTGGAGATCTCAACGTTCAAGCCAGATTTAGGGTGGGACGCGAGGACGGCTTCGGCCATGAACTGATGACAATCCCACTCGGAAATGTGGCCAAAACCAACGATGCTGAGACGGTCGTGAATTGTCTTGTCGATACGGCTGATGTATCCGACACCGAAGACACCAGCAAGGTTCATGACGCTTGCAGCTAGACCTCTCTTGCGTCTGCCTTCTGCTAAGCCAACCATGAAACCATTGGCAACAGAATAAGCAGTTTGGCCGATGTTACCAGCGACATATGTCAGGGAGGAAAAGAGGATAAAGAAGTCCAGGGTGTTCTTGGGGAAGAGCTCATCGAGGAATAGGGTTCCGTCAACCTTGGGCTTGAGTGTCTTGCTGAACTTATCGTAAGGCATGCTTGCGAGGAGACCATCAAGCATAACCATTGCTGCATTGGCGACACCTGCAATTGGAGGAAGCGTGTCCTTGATCTTCTTGAAGCACTTCATAGTGGATGATCGGTTAGTGATGTCCATAGGCCAGACTTGGATGTTAGCACCAAGAACGGACATGGTGTCCAACCATCCCTGGTCAACCTTGGGGGTTCGGCTGGTAAGGACAATGTGCCTGGCACCTCGCTCGACCATCCATTGAGTAATAGACAGTCCGAGATCACCAGCCATTCCAATCAGCCAGTAGGTTCTGTCACCACGGAAAGTAACCATCTTCTCGGCGAGAATGCTCTTCACCGGAACGGCGAGATCGGCCTTCCAGTCGACAGTGCGCAGTTCAGCGATGTCGATTAAGCACTGCGGAATATTCTTCAATGCAATATCTTGTGTGGCTACGACTGCCGCAAGATTGGGTAGAGCCTGAATGTAGCAATTGGAAACAATCTTGGAAACAGACTCGGAGGAGACAGCTTGAGAAAATGCTTCGCGGCCGAAAAATGCTGCAGCGTTCTTGGATTTGCACTTTGCTGGTAGCAGGCTTGCAATAAGAACACCCACAGCATCGGCATGAGTTGCAGTAGAAAGGTCAACAAAGACGGAGACACCTGATGGAATGAGGGCATAGATGGTAGTTGGAGACGTGGAAGGGTGGACCAGGCGGAAATCTGTGTTTTCAGCCTTGGAGGTGGTAAAGACGACGTTGACATTTCGATCAGCAGCCTTCCGAGAGATGGCCTTCGCAAGTAGAGGAGTTGGCTCATGGATCCAGAAGGTGGTGTTAGCAGCCTTGCCAAGGATAGAATCGGCAGTGAGCTCATTTGCGGCAGCAATGAGGAGAGCTTGTTCTTTATCCTCAGAAACGTCGCAGGCTACGGTCCAGGCCTTGGGTGTTGCGATGTTGGACCGGTGAGTCTCGGAAAGCGCAAGGACCTTTTCGTTGGTGCCCACGACTTCACCCAAAACAAGGTATAGGGATCCAACGGATTTGACTTTGAGTGGAGTCAAGATTGATCGCTTGACATTCACAGTAACAAGGTTGGGAGCCTGGCTCGCCTCAATGTCGTGAACCAGTGGCAGGTATTCCTCGAGTTCGAAGTTGGTGTTGGTAGCGCCGAGGATGACTGTATTTTCAGCCAGAGACAGATCATTTCGAATCACTCTTCTGTTAGAGTTGTAACGAGAGTTCAAACCCTGGTGTCGCTGGTATCGAGGAATCTGGATTTCTCCGTTCGCAACGTGCATCTCACGCTCGAGGGTCCACATAGGATTGTAATCCACGATGTTCTTCCAGGAGTCGGAAATTGGCATCCGGAGGAGAGTCTCTGCAATCAGCTTGGCTTGGGGCTGCTCGGATGGGTCAACATCCATGAATTGGAAGTGAAGACTCTCTTTGCGTTCGGTGGTCAAACATCTGGAGACAGCGAGCATCATCTTGGAGTACGGGTTCTCGCCGTTGGCGCCTTGAACGACCCAAAGAATCTTTTTCCCTTGGTCGGTAATGGTCTGGACCGACTTGTACTTCTCCTCAGTGAACGGCTTGAAAACCGACTCATCGAGTTCGGACAAGCACAGAACAGTGTGGTTTCCACTGAAGTTCTCTTCGTCAAGATCCTCAAGCTTATCAATGGAGACGATGTTGCCACAAAATGGCTTGAGGAGATTCTGGATCTCTTCGGAAAGATCATAAGTGGCCATCTGCTGTCCGCCGATGATGAGCAGGTTCTCAATGAGTGGCTTGGAAAGTGTAGCGGCTAGCGGGTCCTTGATGAGTGTCATCTGGGTGTCCAAAGCCTGAGTGACCATGATGGAGAATGGTGCTACCCAAGACCCCGACTCCGGTGTGACGGTGTCAATGCCGGAGAATCCGTTTCGGCGGAAGATGGAATCCCAAGTGCCTTTCGAAACAAGGGGCGTATATGGACGACCATCATTTGCACCAGCGAACCAACCGCTCATAGTAGAGAAGAAGAATGCAACACGAAGCCAATCGACATCAGTAATTTCCAAGACGAGCAAGTATCCACCAGGTCTCAAGAGCTTGCGGCAGTTGGCCATGGTGTCGTCGAGACAGTTGGTAACGTGGAGCACATTGGCTGCGACGATCAAGTCGTATCCACCTTCTTCGAAACCTTGTTCCGTGATATCCTTCGAGATATCAAGAATCTTGTAGTTGAAGCTGGCGGAGTGGCTCTTGAATTTAGTCATAGCATCAGGGAAGTATCCGACGGAGATATCGGTATACGTGTACGATGAGTGGCTGTCGCCGATCTCTTTGATGACTTGCTCAGTTACAGAGCCAGTTCCAGCGCCGAGTTCCAAGATGTTCATGTATGGGAAACGATGGGCGATTTGGTTGACAATACCACCAACATAGGCATTGTACTCAACCCTACCGCGTGTATCCTTGTAGAACCATTCGAGCAAATCCTCATCTTGGAACGCCTGGAAGGTGGTGATCTGGCCCCGAATAAAGGGAATCATGTCCTCGCCTACAGAGATCAACTTGTTCATGTCGTCATTGCTCTTTGCCATAGCATGGAGCTGCGGCTTCAGGGTCTCCGCAGTATCATTCAACCACTCTTTCTTCAAAATTGGGTGGGAACCTGATGCGGTAGTATGGACGATATGTTCCGCCCAGCTCAGTAAGCTCTTCCTGTGGTCGTCGGTGCAAGCTTCTCGCTCCGCGTGAGTGATGGTTTCATGGAGCTCCTTCAGGTACAGCAAGCATGCGCGCTCAACAAGATCTCGGAGCTCAGTCTCGAGTGGAGTCTCGACCCACTCACTGAAACCGATTTCGGCCTTTGGCTCTGCTCCACTCCACGAGGTCTCCGCGAAAAGGTGGCGATCGTCATTTATAGTTGGCTGGGAAAGAGCAGAGACCCGAAGACTCTCACACTGGACGAGACAGTGCTTACCCGCCTCGTCGTAGATGTGAATGTCTCCAGTGAAGCCTGGAGTCCACTGCGGCTGAGTGGTGGCTAACCCGGTATTGAAGGTCAGTTCGACGCCGAGACCACCGCCTGGTGGGCAAGCCGTTGGGTTGATCTTGATACAATCGATGGTGGTGGGCACGTGGAGAGTCCAAAGACGTCCATCACCAGGCTCGCCAATGCTTCCAAAGAGAGCTTGGAATCCTACATCGAGAGTGGCAGGGTGGATGACATAACTGCATGGGTTATCCACGTCGTCTGGGATGTAGATGGTGCCAGCAGAAATATCTTTGAGTCTCTTCAGGCTGGAAATGCCACGGAGGAGGCCGTTGTAGTTGTATCCGAGCGGCGATAAGCTGCTATAAAATTCATCGACGTCGATGTCTCGAAGCTCGGCGATTTGCTCTGGTCGATCAGGCAGGGATGTCTTTGACTGAGCCCCAAGACGGATGACCAACTTTCCGTTGGACATGGAAGCGAGTGTTCCAGACTCCCTGTTGGAGCAAGCATCGCAAGCAAAGATAGCAGTGATCGTGTCACTGGTTTTGGTGATGTTGGAAAGCGTGAAAATTGTTTCAACACCAGCAGCTTCATCGGGGAAAGCCAAGGCACGGTGAATGCTGAAGTTGTGCAATTCAATCATTGAAACCTGCTCAGCAGTGGCGAGAAACTTGGATGCTTCAACGGCCATGACTGCGAATCCAGCAGCTGGGAAGAGCGGCTGGCCTTGGATGACGTGACCAGACAACCATGGGATCTCACTTGGCTTGAGGTAGTTGCGCCATCTCAGCTCTCCTTCAATCTCGTCATCTTGGCGGACACCAAGCAACTCGTGAGTAGGATCCTTGCGAGAACGTTGCATCCTGTATGTACGAGACTCGTAGAAGTACACACGGTCGTGATCCCAGCTATACTTGGGAAGAGTCTTCATGAGTTCATTGCTGGAATCGTTGGCGAAAGCTTGTTTGAAGCCCATGAAGTCGACCGCGGATGGTCCGAAGGAGGTCCATAGGTATCCCAGTGCATCAGCAAATGTCTCGATGTCGTTGGCGCCTCTGGCGAGTGTACCGCCATATGGAACAGGGTGACCGAGAACTTCTTCGATGGTGGTGCTCGCGGGTCCTTTCAGGGCGGGGTGAGGTCCGACCTCCAGGACAATAGCTGGAGCCTCACGATCGTTGAGAGCTGCAGTGAGAGCCTGAGAGAAGAGAACTGGCTGAAGCATGTTCTGCATCCAGTAAGTGCTCTCCAAGCCATCAGATGCAACTGGCACCTTCCCGCCAAACACGGACGAGTACCATGTGCAAGCGCCCTCGGGTGGTGTAAGAATCTGGATCTTGCAGTCCTTCAATGATTGAGTATATCCGACTGAGCAAGGAATCATGTGGTGGGAGTGGTAGGCGGTGTCGACCTTGAGCTGTCTAGCAAATTTTCCTTCGTCCTTCAGGACTTCAAGGATGAACTCGACAGCTTCTTCGTCACCAGAAAGGGTGACACTGGAGGTGGAGTTGCTTGCCGCGACTTGAAGCTTACCTTCAACCTCAGGAAGGAGGCAAAGTTCACGGGCATCTTCCAGTGATGTTCCAGCTGCAACCATCGAACCCTTCTCGCCGTTGGGCCCCTTGGCAAGTTTGGCATAGAATCCTCTGTAGTATGCAATGCGGATGGCATCGTGGGAGTTGATGTAGCCAGCGGCGTAAGCGGCTGCAATTTCTCCACTGGAATGTCCTACGACAGATTCAAACTTGATTCCAGCCTTGGTTAGGAGGCTAATCAGGACCACCTGCACAGCAGTGCACAGGGGCTGAGACATGAGTCCCTCTGAAATTCGGGAGTCTTTTCCAACAGCAAGCATCTCCTTCTTCAGGGACCAATCAGGGCGATGGGCAGCAGGGAGGGTTGCGAGCGATTCCTCAAGCTCGTCGATGATAGCCTCAACGAACGGAGAGCCCAAGATGAGCTCACGAGCCATACCAGCCCATTGAGCACCTTGACCTGTGAAGACACCTAAGATGCCCTGTCCATCCTTGACGGCACGAACACCAATGGCCGTGTTGGCGGATGACTTGGCCTCGAGCTTTGCCTCTATTTTGCTGGCAATAGCGTCAGAGGTAACACCAGACAGAGCGACGCGGAAGTTGAATGCGGATCTCTTCGATAGAGTCCAAGACATAGCCTTCAAGTCGACGTCCTCGTTCTTGCGCAGAAAGGCGAGGTAGGTGTTGAGTTGCGCAACAAGCGCCTTTTCGGAGGGTGCGGAAAAGGTGAAGGGAATGTGGTTCTTTGTTGTTGGGGTCGCCTTCACGACTTGAGTTTCTGGCTCATACGCTTCAATGATAGCATGGGCGTTGGTTCCTCCGAAACCGAAGCTGTTCACACTAGCTCTGCGAGGAGTGCCAGCAGGAAGTTCGGGCCATGCCTTTGCTTCCGTGGGAACCTTCAGGTGACCATAGTATGGAAGCAACTCCGGGTTGAGGTTCTTGAAGAGCAAATTCGGGGGGATTGTCTTGTTCTGAATCGCCAAGGAAGCCTTGATGAGACCAGCAAGACCAGCAGTTCCTTCAGTGTGGCCAATAACAGTCTTCACTGAACCAACATACAAGATATCTTCGGGATCGGTAACGCCGGTCTCAGCGAAGAAAGCCTTATAGATAGCGCCGGCTTCTTGTGGATCACCTGCCTTGGTACCAGTACCGTGAGCCTCGAAATACTGGCAGCGATCGGCCTTCTTTCGGAGGTCTAAGCCAGCTTTGGCATAGGTCGAGCGAATGAGGGCGGCTTGAGCTGTGGACGAAGGCATAGTGATACCTGGCGTGCGACCATCTTGGTTAATACCAGTCTCGCGAATAATGCACTCGATGTTGTCTCCGTCCGCAATGGCGGCACTGAGAGTCTTCAAGATGACCGATGCGACACCTTCACCACGGGCATATCCATTTGCATCAGCATCCCACATTTGGGAGCGTCCCGTTGGGGACAACATGTTCAAGTTGCTCTCAGCAATGAACATTTTTGGCCCGAGGATCAGATTTGTACCGGCCGCGATGGCAACGCGAGACTCGCCGCTTCTCAAGACTTGAACTGCTTGATGGACAGCAACAAGGGACGAGGAGCAAGCGGTGTCAATGGTCATGGAAGGACCAGTCCAGTTGAAGAAGTAGGAAATACGGTTGGACATGATGCTGCGAGCAGTACCAGTGGCAGCGTACTTTGGAATTGCCTCTCCATCATGGTAGGCAATGCCAGAGTAGTCGTCGCACATGACACCAACGTAGACAGCAGTGGGAGTGCCCTGGAGGCTTTCGATGGTAATACCGGCAGATTCGATACCCTCGTAGACGCTCTCGAGCAGAACACGCTGTTGCGGATCGATGGATTCAGCCTCTCCAGCTTGAATGCTGAAGAACTGGGGATCGAAAGTGCGAACATCCTCGTTGATCATGTAAGCATCAAGCACGTTGCTGGCGCCATGGTGGTGGCCATCGACGTGGTGGAAACTTTCCGCCTTGAATCGACTGATCCGGGACTGGACGTCACGGGGCTCCTTGAGGAGTTCCCAGAGTTTGGCTGGCGTGGTGGAGTCGCCAGGGAAGCGACAGGCACTTCCAATAACGGCAATAGGCTCGTTGATTGGAGACATTTCGCTGTTGATTTGGTGAGGTGGTTGAGGTGTAGAGTGACGGTGATTAATTTGTTGATTGGAAATGAATGGGAAGATATGCCGAATCGATGAGTGCTTTCAATTGCGATCAGATTTTTGGCGAAACGATATTGTCG
>Ga0308189_10000010_pt1 | contig 12419 bp, 4 predicted proteins | sample ER_RNA_184_FD_200969 | JGI IMG/M metagenome (GOLD analysis project Ga0308189, IMG submission 200969) | Metatranscriptome of bulk soil microbial communities from the East River watershed near Crested Butte, Colorado, United States -... | ecosystem: Environmental > Terrestrial > Soil > Floodplain ... | reverse complement strand
GTGAAGACGTCTTTTTTTCTAATCTCCTCTCCTCTCGTCATATTCATATTTTTTCCTGCTCTGCTGCTGCTGGTTTTAATTATTTCTTCAACTTTTCTAACATTTTTTTGATTTTATTTTGGAAATATTTCCACAATTATTATTATCTTATCAGTTCGTAAATTTTGAAAGTATTTTTTTTTGATTCTATAACGTTGGTTGTGTGTTGGCAAGCATTTGCAGTCACAATTTTCACAATTTGGAAGAAAAAGCAAGAATTTTTAATCATCTTCTCAATTTAATCTCTACACAACTTTAATAAGCCAGATTCAGATAATTTAGACTCACTTCTCCAAAGGTGGTTTGGTGTAGTCGGAGGCTTACTGACTGGCAATTAAAAACTCTTGCTACCAAATGAAATTGTGATGAAATGGCTGCCACACCAATCCAGGAAGGCAGGTCAGCTTTGGGTTTGAGAGTTGGAAGAAGTTCATAGTTCATTACTTTCATTTGTCGTCAGCTGTACCACATCTACTGTAAGACAAACTTAGTCATATTTTAGACAATTGCCTGCAGATTCTTCTTAGATACCCATTCTGGCACGAAACGGAGAAGGGATACTAAATATAATAGAAATTGCATAATGTCACACGTCAACTTCGAGAGTCTACATTAAGACAATTATCGGGTCAGGTATTAAAAATATATTGGGGAGGGGGCTAACCCTTTGTTTTTAGATCTGTTTTTAGATACGAAGAAGGTTTTATATCACTAAAAGGTTCTACAGTTCCACTTCTACTGAAGGGCACCCACCCAATCGCCTTAAAAAATTGCGCAATGGTATTTGCAGACCTGAGTTTTAAATATAGCCAATTTATTGAGTGGTAGCACTAATTAATATTATGGGAAATCAAAGGATGGGGGAGGGGGCTTTAACATTTTGTTTTGAGATTGAATTCCAGGATTATAAATTAGCGAAGATCGTGAATCAAACGCCCGATTAAGATTTTACCTAAGAGCGAAGTTATCGTTGGAAAGCCTAAAAGTAGTAAAGGTCGACAGTAAATTAGATCCAGTATTTGTGTCTCACACTATTGGGGATTGGGGGAATGGGGAATTAACCTGTTCTTTGAGATTCGATTTTAGATCACAGTTCACGTCGACATGATATGAAAGCGCCACAGGAGTCTTGCAAGAGCGCCAGCCGGCATTTGTTTCTTGTATTTTCTTTTAGATTTGAGACGACGGAGGTGGATTTTTTGCTAAAAATTTAAAGGATCTTATTAAACAATGACAGCGATTTAATTCGAATTTATTGGTAACAAGTACTAAATCAGTATGACAGCATAATATTAAATTTGGGGTAAAGGGAGGGGAAACATAACCTATTGTTTTGAGATTTCTTTAGATTCCCTGGTATGAATTTGCTCCGCGAAGCATTCATGACCGCTGATTATAAAAGGTCACCCAACTAAAAGGTTCAGCAATGTTAAATTGGGGGAGGGAAGGGGAACATAATATCTTGTTTAAGATTTCTGTATAGATCGAACATTTTAAAGGAAATATTAAGGATACTTGGAATCGACGTATTAAGATTGTAAATATTTGGTAAAAATTATTATTGAATATCTTCACAATATTTTTAATTTATATTATGAAAGTGGTATTTGGAGGGGTGGGTGGGAACATAATATTTTTCTTTTGAGATTCTCTGTTATAGATCTTGCACTGTATGTATTGAGAAAATCCACTAATTATTGCTTAATTGGAATGGAAGATCAATATCGATCTGTTTATGTTCGTCTCTTTGCGTGCGCTACGAGGGAAAACCTTTTGTAGACTAGAGTAGAAGGCACCGCCAAATCTTAATCAGCTTCATAATGGCACTCTCATTTGTACACATCGTTGAAAAATAATTATTTTTGTGATTGCTATCGGTTCAATTGAAACCATTTACTAATTATTTCTATTAACTGGGTTGTAATGGCTTAACTATGCGATGGTTTAATTTTTTTGTGCAAGGCCACTTGGCAATATCTAGAACAAAAGAAGTAATTTGTGTCGACTGTAGTAATTCCTAAATTAACCGCTGAAAGCAACAGGTACTTCAAACGCTACGAGCTTGGCAGTTATATAGACGCTTAGTTACCACCACCTGAGCTGCATCACAGCACATTGTAAAAGGGTATTGAATTGATGTTTTTCTAATCCTACATTTTGTTTTATTGAAGGTTTAATTATTTAACTATGCTATGTTGTTGTTGGTGTGTTTCTTTGTTATTTTTTTAAATACTACAAAATCTTTATGAGGGCAATTAAGGAAATGAAGAAAGTGATCGTATTTGAAGTTCTATTCGAGATAAGCCCGAAGGGCAAAGGGAGCCACGGAATTATTCATTTTACTGCGATTTCTCTAAAGTACATTTGAAGGTATACCTTGATGTAGCGCGTTGTTAAGATCTGTAAGGGTAATTTTAGTACTTACTCGAATTTTAAATTATTTTAATAATTTCAGGATTTAACATAACTTGTCTTTCGAAATTTTCTTGTCTTTGTGCATTTGAGTTGTTAAAACAGGTTTCTTAAAATGCAAGGCCATTTGAAAATAATACGTCTTTTGGAGGCTCTAAAAATTAAGGAAGGAGACCATTCCATAAAGGAAATTATATTGTTGGAAAGTTTGGCCAAATTTTGTATCAATTTAATGTTCATATATATATATTATTCAATTGAGTATTACAAAAATTGTTAGAATATCGGAAATATGTTTGGTCTCTTATCATATGATATACAGAAACGCATCTGAATGAAAACGGCAGCACGGCGACAAGTCAGTCAAACTCAAACCTAAGAGAAGGAACTACGTTATTACTTATAAGGCGATTAAGCATCTAGTTGGTCGACCCTGTTCCTACAAAAAATCCTACCAATTAAGTGCAAGTTAGTCAGTTCCATGAAACAGAAGAAGTCGTAAGTCCTGCAAATATTTTTAACCCATCAAAGGTCTTAAATTGGATAGATTGGTTTCGAAGTTAAGTACGCAGGCAATTTTCACACAGTGAAGGTTTATTATGTTGAGTGGAAGAAGTCAAGTTACAAAATTCTAAAACCAGTTCCTACATCATTTAAAAGGCTTAAGTAAATCTCTGCAGTAAGGTGTCATTATTATTGTTGTAGTATAATTTCATTATTCAGTCAAAATCAAAAGTTAAATTAGTTGCATATGTTGTTGGTTCTTTCTTTGAGTTTTAATATAAATAGAAATCTTGTCTAATGTTGGTGCATCTTTTGTCCTAAGAAGTTGAATAATTTATATATTAGTTCTCACATCGTTTATTGGTCTGTGTTAAAAGTAAGTGATACAAGTACATGTTTATTTGCTTAAAATTATGATCTTTTTGGTGTTGAGTGCATGTTAAAAGTCACGTAATGAAGAGAGCCACAGACAGTCAGAGATTTGGAGATGGAGACAATAACCCAAGAATGGGTAAAGTTTTTAAAAATTGAAATGGCTATTGTTATTTGAGATGTTGTTTTATGAACAAGTTCAGCCACATTACGGCTTCAGTTCTTAATTTAGTACCGGTAAAAATTAATACACAGAAAATATTTTTGAAGGTTAAAAATATGTTGTTTCTTTTGGGAAGACTTTTGTTTAAGTATATTAGATACGACCACTGACCGTGGACCCTACTACTACTTACATGTCGTCTTGTACAAATATCTTGGCTTGAATTGAAGATAATAAAGGACACATCGCCAGAGTGCTGATGGTTTTTAAAAGTAATCAATATGGATAAGTTTGTTCAATTTCAATCCATTCTTCTTTTAATCAAACATATCAAATTGCGGGATGCGCGACCGTTTTTTTCTAAATTCATCATCTTAGAGATTGGCGTTCATTTTAGAGTTCCATGCAAATTTTATAAATCACACATCCTTACTTGCTGCGTCACATCTCTAATCCCAGCTCCTAGAGCAAATCTACCGCATCTCTAATCCCAGTTCCCAGGGCGAATCAACGGCACCTCTAAGAAAACATTGGCATGGCCTATTTTAAGCAGTCCTTAATATGAGATAGAAGCACCGTTTAGCATCTAAGATTCACGAAAAGAACAAACAAGCGTTTTGGAAAATGCAGTTCAATTATACGTAGCATTAGCTCTGAGCATACAATTTCAATCAATTACTCATTTACAAAACAAGCTCAAACTTATTTTTGCAATTTTGAAAAATCATATCAGGTACGATGGAAGGAAAAGTTGTAGACATTTACAAAAAGAAGTAGAAAGCACTAATGGAGAACAGATAAAATATTTCTTTTGGTTCACTGGTAGAAGAAGGTAAATGAAAAATTCATTTCATTACAAAAGCGAAGGTTTAGTTTTCTTTTAGACAATATGGAAGCACACGACGACTTCACTAATTACTAATAAGAACTTGATCATTGATCACTTCGTGACGCAACTACGATGACTTGAGAGCAGACACACCACAAACCGGGTGATAAGCTTTAGCTTTAGTAGCAGTTCCAAGCACCAGCCCGACAAATACAGTTGAACATAGAATTAGAAGTTTTAGAAGTCACAAGAACACGAGAGAGAATTCGAAAATACATTTGTTGAACCTGTTAGAAGAATTCCCAAAGTAGAATCGAAACCTTGTATTATAAACCACATCGTCCTTCAAACAAGCAAGCATACTTGAAACCTCGACGGTTCGTAAGTCACAACCCTCTCTTTCATTTAATTCGACAAGTCGTAGCAGTTAGATCAGAACAGAACGAGTGAAGATTTGAATTAGTAAGGATCCCATTTATAAGGAAAGTTATTTTGGAAATTAGAAGAAAACAAGAGAGCTAAGCAATTTGTAAAGTAGTTTCAAAAGCAAACATGGGAAAAGTGGGAATCTGAATTGAATGGAATTTATTTACCTGAGTAGATATTCTAAGCAAAAAGGCAGAATTTTTTATCCATTGAATTGAAAAGTAATAGTGGCAATTATTGGGTTGATTTGGAAAGCAAGGCCTAACTATTTATTATTATGTGGAAAGCGAAAATTTATGGTATGATGGAAATCATAGTTACAGGAATTTTATACATTTTTGAGTAGAATATTTTTACGGAAGAAAGAAAACTACTGATAGCTGATAATCTGAATCTGATATTGAAAATATTGATACTGAAAAGCTGATCGATAGCTGAAATTATTGTAAATCAAATTTTGATTAGAATTATGGAAGCAAGAAAACCTGTCTAATATCTGATAGCCTGATAAGCTGAATGCTGTTTTAAATTGACCGAGGATCTTGACCAAATATTGTAGAATTTTTGTACGGAAGAAAGAAAACTTGTCTAATGTCTGATAGTCTGATATGCTTGCTGAAGGCTGATTTTAATGTCTGAGGATCTTAACCACATTCTGATAGAATTTTTTTACGGAAGAAAGAAAACTTGCTTAAATCTGATAATTGAGCATTTAACACAAATTTTGGCTAGAATTTTTTATACTGAAGAAAGAAAACTTGCTGGGTTGCAGGAATTTAATTTTACTAGAATCTATTTGGAGAAAATTACTGGGAGAAAAATGAAAATATTGTACAGTACCAGGAATGATAAGAAGAATTTCTTTTTGTTGAGTGTTTCCTCCTTTAAGAAGCTATTATTCAGATTCAGAGATTGTCTATCTCTTGACCGTAAACCGTTTGTGACGGGCTTGAACGAAGAGGTGTGGCTCACCTTGGTAAAATGCAAAATTTTAAGAAAATATCCATGTTTTTTGTACCTTGTGATGAGCAACTTTACTGTCGAAGAATTAATGCAAAAGTAGATTAATTGGCTCACTATTACAATTTTGTCAAAAACGGAGTTTGCTTCAACATGAATGTCTTTTAGTAATTGATTGAGTTTTGCTATATAACAAATTTAAGTTGCTCATTCACATTATTTTTTGCTTGAAGTATGTATTTATGCATCACAGTTTCTCCTTGATACGAGAAGTCTACTTTCACCTTTAGATGTTTGTATAGAAGAAGTGGTTTTACACTACGAAATCACCTAGTGACTCTAGGTTGAAGAGGTCAGAGAGGAATATATCATAACCGTGACTCGGTTTGATGCTTGCTGCTACAAAGAATTGAGCTAAGGCTATGGCTTAAGGATGGGAGAGCTTTTTGTGCAACAATTGGTTAGAACCTGACATACAGACGTGATTCGTCCTGATATTCAGTTCAACCCGTCGTCCAAACCTTGTCTAGGTTTGACTGCCGTAAAATGTACGTGCGGAGCGGTTGTGACACAACCTCGAGTACAAGTGTGCTCTGTCAGCCGACATTGTGACTCAATGTATACAACGGGCCTGGCCGTAGAGGCCAGGTCAGAAACCGTGTCTCGGTTTACGACGATGTCGTCATTCATCCCCGAATACACCTGGTAGTAAGTAAGGAACCCGGTCGCCGGGAGTCCAGCAGCTTATAATTGGTCCCCCTAATTGGAGTACCATCAAATTAATGGCCAGGCTTAAAGGATGGACTCTATTGGGAGTTGACGCTTAAAATGAATTTATCATCAAAAACTGACTGGTTAGACCATAAATATTTTCGAAAAAAATATTGGTTTAAATGAATTTAATTAGGAAAGCTCCAAACGGCGCGCTTCAGAGAGCCTACTGTAAAGACGCAGCCGAGCCTCAAAAGGAACAAGATAGAGACATGAATGCACTAGTAGTTCGACTGAACGATTAAGCTAAAGACGCGCAAAAACCTAAATGCACCAGCTTGGTTAGCAAAACTTCGGACAGAGAGATATACACAACCCTGGTAGGGCATCCATCATCAGATTTAAACAAGCAATCCTTCCGAACCCTGACTACTACCAACCTTCAAACACAGCCATCTCAACAGGAATGCATCCAATTCGGTTCCAGGTTTTACAGTCCTCAGAGTTGACGTATTCGCAAGAACTTCAAGGCCCATTTTTTCTTCAATCATTAGGCAAGAGTTTAAATCTTCAGTCCGACATCCCGAAGTTCTTTCCCATTTTGGCATTTCGATCCCAGAAGTCCTGATTGTCCTGACCGAGGAAATAATCGTCAACCCATCCCTGTCCATCTCAGCAAGGCATTCCAGTCCCGTACAGTCACAACAATAAGAATGATTCTGAAACCAAACTCAACCCGGCGCGGCGCTTGAACCCAACCTGTACGCAGTCTACGCAGTTACAAATTTGAGGGTGAATTATTAATTCTGGTCACACAACCTTAGTACACAGCACACAAGTACAGCTTCACAACCAATTCAGGAAATTGAGAAATTATTAGGAGTCAGTTCAGATTGTTACTGAAATTTCGGCGTTTTCACCAGTATTTTGTAAGTTCTTTTGCATAGGGATATTCTTACTTAATATTCAGTTCTCTAGGGCCTCAAAAACACAAGAACGAGTAACGAGTAGAAACTAGAAACACGAACCAAATTTTTGGTGGCTATTTTCACAAAATATTAAATATCTAAATGATTTTTGGTGGTTAAAACAAATAGAGCAATAGAGGGAAATAATTTAAAAAACAGTATTGGTAATGAATGAGAAATATTTAACGAAGACGTTTTATCGGATTATTCATCAATAACAATAATAGACAATAATTTATGGTACTCGACAAAACAATTACTAATTACAACACAGTAACATCACACATTTTTAAAATGGACGATTTGAACATATTATGGTTATGGACAAATTTTGAAGCAAGAAATTAAGCTTTTATTTTGGTAAAATGAATTTGGATTTTAATAGCAAAAGTTTACATTAATTCAAACAAGTCAAATTGAGGTTTACCGGTTTATGGTCATACTAATATTGGGGTTGCAATCATTAAAAGGAAAAGAATCAGGTTCAAATGAGTCGTGTCTTCAAAACTTATATGGAACTTAAATATTAGGAAAATTCTTAAGCATCTGAGTAAGAAAGGAGCAAATATTGTTAAATGAGAGTTTCAAATTCAAATAGCTGCATCGTTTCGGATTTCGGAGATTTCAGAAGTTAGAGCATAAGTGGTTTGATAAGTTTGGTCGTTTGATGGATTTTTTTCAACTTAAGTTGGAGTCAATTTTTTAATTTAGTTGAGTGGAAAAAGATTTTAGTAAAGGATTTCGGGGAATTTCAGAGAGCTAGCGTTCGAGGTTCGAGATTTGTGGAAGATGAATAATAGATAATTTTAATCAAGGCTTAAGACATCAAAGGAAAGAGAATTTAGATTAAATTTCCCTGCAGTAAGAAAGTAAAAAACTTATGGTCACAGAAATTATTTTCATCGTCTAGATATTTTCAAAAGTTGTGGTTCAACGGAATATTTTGCTATTTCTAAAGTCACATTGATTATTACGAAGCGTCTATTTGATGGTATGTCTCAAAGTCGAAGTTCAGATTTTTCTCCCCCTTAATGGAAGTTATTATTTTGGACGGAAGTTTTATAACAATCCCGGCAGTTAGTATTTCGAGTTTATCAAAATGTTTTGCAACATGATTTTTTATTATTAACATTTCCAAAGTTGGATGGTTTTTTGAACATTTTAAGAATTAGAAGAAGATTTATGTTTAGAATTTGGAGAAAAACTTCTCTGTTTCCAATTGAAATTCGAATAATTTATCAGAGCAATTTTTTGGCATCAGCTGTATAAGGAGTTGACATCCGAGATTGTTGTTTACAAGTTATCTTCAGTTTCATCATCAAAGCATAATTTTGGGGAATTTAAAGACAAGTATGGGAATTAATTTATTTGGTATAATTTAAAATTGCAATCAATTATTAGAACAGAATGGAATATAATTAGTTCGGAGAATAAAATTATTTTGGTTTGGATATATGGTTAGAAAATAACTGTCGAGTCGGAGATGTTACATATCATTGGTTACGATTAGACAGAAGTGGAAGTATTTTGGAGATTCTTCGTGGATGCATTTAGAATTCTAGAGTTGCTGAACATCAAAGAAAGATCAATTATTATTAAGAAATTTTGTTAATTTACACCTTTAATTTTATCATCGTAAAGTCGGAAGTCGTATGTTTTGAATGAAGTTCATAAGACAAAGTTGAGCAGTATGGAATATATTTTTAGTTCGGGGAGAGTTAGAAAATTTAGAAGTCAAATTGAAATAAAATTCAGCAACAAAAGTTAATGGAGTTATCTTATGCAGTAAGTAAGGAAAATTTGTTGGAGAACTAGAAATTGAAAAAGTAGGAGATGGCACGAAACATAGTTAATCTTTTGGTCAAGTGAAAAGTTAGTAGTATCAGATAGTTTATCGTCAGAAAGGAAGTAAGTAGAAGAAGCAGTACATTATCGTCAACAGAGAATACTAGCAAAAAATAGTACGGCAAATCAGTTTAGTCCAGAAAGGAATTATTGAAGTGGATATTGTGTTCCGTCAAATTGTCAAGGAAAAAGTGAAAAGAGCTTTACCAGTTATATAGTTATCATCACAGCAGGAGTAAAAATGGCTATTTATCAAAGAAAACGAGAAAATAGATATTGTTTATTCGAACTAGTTAATTTGGATAAGAGAGTAAACGTTGAATTTATTAGTCAACATTATTGGTTTGATTGATAGACAACATTTTGGTTTTGACATAAAATGGAGTATAGCAGCATTTTAAAAATATAAAGAAAGTTAACAATTATTTGATGGAAAGTTAGAGTTATCATGGAGAAAGTTTATCTACAACAGCAGGAGAAATTATTGAAAGTATTCCGAGACAAAAGCATGGTTAGAAGTCAAAGGTCACAACATATTCAAATTATTGATTTTCAATTGCCAAAATTCAAAATGATCTTCGAGGGAGAGCGTGGTTAAAAATAATCAGCAGTTTTCCAGAAAGAATTGTACAAATGTTTTTCGAGAAAAGGCAAAGTGAAAGCTGAAAGGTTTCCCAAGAAAGGAAGTAATTCATTCTTCAAATTCAGACAGTTTTAAAGAAAGATATTTGGACAGTATTTTTTCAAATTCGAAAAAATTTAAGAAAAGTCATTTAAAATTATCCAGCACATATCGTAGGAAAGAAGTATTTTGGAAATATTATATTAGATCTTCGTAGTTTCATTTCTTAGAATTAAAGTTTGGTTGTTTGGTGGCATCATGTTTGGTTGGTGATCGGTTCAAATATTTACTACAAACTACAATCTTCGCAATAATTCGAACACAAAGAGAAAATATTATTCAACTTGGAACTTTTAAATAGTATTGGATAGATTTTGGAAAATGGACAAGTATAGGAAAGAGCTGTTTATTACTAAAGTATAATCAGGAAGTTTCAGAATCTTCTTCAAAGATAATAATTAAAATTTGGGTGAAAAATTAGCTTATTATCAGTTTTGTCGCTTAAAATGGTGTCTTCAATCATAAAAATTGCAACTTTTGGTGAGGCAAAGCTTGAGAAACAATAATTTTATCTGTGTAAATGGAAATTATTTGGAACGCCTTAAATTTCACAAGTATCTTCAGGAAGTGAGGAAGTTTGATAGATGGTTTTACAGCAGTTCTACAAATTCGACGAAAATCTTCAGAAAGTTTATGATGGTATAGTTTTCAAAATTATCTTCAGGATCAGGACATTAAATCAGAACAGACAAAATTGGCAAAATATGAAAATTAAGATGGCTTCGTAAATTAAATAAGCTGTAAATTTCAAAATGATCATCAGAATTCCGAAAAGGCAAAATTTGGATTACCATTATGGTTTAGTAAATTTCACAATTCAGAGAATTGAATCCTTTCACAATTCAGAATAGAATATTGAATCCAAAAAGGCAAAATTTGGATTGTCAGTATGGTTTAGTAAATTTCACAATTCAGAATAGAATATTGAATCCAAAAAGGCAGAGTTTGGATAGTCATTATGGTTTAGTAAATTTCACAGTTCACAATTATCTTCTGAATATTGAATCCAAAAGGTAAAATTTGGATCGTCATTATGGTTTAGTAAATTTCACAGTTCACAATTATCTTCATCAGAATATTGAATCCAAAAATGCAAAGTCTGAAATGTTATGGTGGTATGGTAGATTTCACAAGTATATATTCAAAAAGGCAAAATCTAAAATATTACGATGGTATAGTAAATTTCACAAGTATATATTCAAAAAGGCAAAATTTCAAATATTATAATGGTATAGTAAATTTCATAATTATCTTCAGAATATTTTATTTAGTCAAAAAAGCAAAATTTGAAATATTATGGTGATATAGTAAATTCAAAAATTATCTTCAGAATAGTAAATTCAAAAAGGCAAAATTTCAATTGTTATTATGGTTTAGTAAATTCAAAAAGGCAAAATTTCAATTGTTATTATGGTTTAGTAAATTTCAAAACTATCTTCAGAGAATAGTAAATTCAAAAAGGCAAAATATCAATTGTTATTATGGTTTTGTAAATTTCAAAATAGTAAATTCAAAAAGGCAAAATTTCAATTGTTATTATGGTTTAGTAAATTTCAAAATTATCTTCAGAATATTTTATTTAGTCAAAAAATCAGAAGTTGAAATCTTATGGTGGTATCTCAAATCTTCAGGAAGTTCAAAAAGTCAAACATCAATGTTCAATGATTGTTATTATGGTTTAGTAAATTCCACAATTATATTCAGAGTATTATATTCAAAAAGGCAAAATTTGAAATGTTATAATGGTGTATGCATGGTGTAGAAAATTTCACATTTATCTCCAGAATACTCAGAAAGGTTTAAATTTGTAAATGGTATCTCAGAGAGTTTGATAGAAGTTTAACCGTATCCAGTGATCCAGTCTGCAAGTTTTTAAGATTTGAAAGAATCAATCTGCTAATACTCCTAAATCATATCTGTGAATTTGGCACATCACAATAATTTCGAGTCGAGTCAATACAAGTTCACGCCACATATCATTGAAGCATCATCTCATATATCCACAAAAACACCCGTATGTACGTAATTGGTATCGTTAATGGGAAATAGATCATTTATATACAATTGAGGACATCTGAAATGTAGATGGATAAGTCAAATCAAAAGGAAAAACCAGAGGAAATCGCTAAATCGTCAGTAGAATAATATGATATCACTTAAAATTAGACAAAGACAAATGGTATATTCGATCACATCACTTCGAGCATTTAGGACATTTTGCTGGCAAAAATAGAGAAACAGAACGCATCCCGTAAAATTTACAACATGTTGAGAAAGGTCAACTTCAATATACTAAAGATTCAACTTGGAAAATATCTAAAAATATTTTATAATGTTGTATTTTTTATTTAAAGTTTTTTTTAAAGTTAAAAAGGCCCCACAAACACAATAAAATCTTTCTCAAAATGTGTAATGGCACTTTTTGCATCTAACGATATTGCAGAACGAGGTTAAGGAAGGGGTCCTCTGTCGTTAAAAAACCCTTAACTGATGATAGCTGCAATGGAG
>Ga0308189_10000008_pt1 | contig 12512 bp, 2 predicted proteins | sample ER_RNA_184_FD_200969 | JGI IMG/M metagenome (GOLD analysis project Ga0308189, IMG submission 200969) | Metatranscriptome of bulk soil microbial communities from the East River watershed near Crested Butte, Colorado, United States -... | ecosystem: Environmental > Terrestrial > Soil > Floodplain ... | reverse complement strand
GTTGTTCACTTACGAAGGTAAAAAGTATAGTAGGGCAGTGACAGCTTTTTGTTAAGAAGTAAGCACTACCGGAACTAGTTATTTTAACTTCTTAGTGGATTATTCCAGAAATCGATTTCCAAATATATTTAGCTAGGGAATTTTGTTTGTTAAGTTCTTTGAAAATATGAAGACAGGAATTTTGACATTTAATTTAGAAAATAACGAACAACCAGCTTGAATTTCCAAATAATTCAAAGCTTGTGTGATCAAATCTGTGAGCATTTATATTATATACCCTGAATACCCCATCAGGGTCTCCTGTACGACAAAGAAGATTTCAGGAAACGTTGTAGCGTTTTCTGAGCAAGTTGTTATTTATACTAAGGTGCCATAAAACAAAGGTTCTATTAAGTTATTTTTTGATATCACGTTCTTCTGATTGGATTGATGTGTTGAAACTCCGACAAAATTTAGTGTGACAAATTTCTAATCATATAATAATATTTGTATTACTAAATTGGTGTTTAAGAGAAATGACCAGAAGAATCTCGGTTTAGAAGAGTAAATAAGTTTATTTATACTCCTAGAAAGATGTACTCATTATGGGGGTCAATAAAAGCGCTTGTATTTGTTGCTGCTTCAATTTTCTTGGTTTCGGTGACGGCTCAGGACCCCTTGCTGTTTCAATGCCCAAATGGCTGGGAATACCATGGACTGCATTGTTATAAGTATTTTAGTATCCGACATTCATGGGAGCGAGCTTCACAACTATGTCAGAGGTATGGGGCTCAACTATTAGAAGTAGATTCCTGGGAAGCTTACAATTGGACGACAAACTTAGCTCGACGCTATTCACATGGAGACCCAAATTTCTGGTTGGGATTTAACACACTCGATGACCTACGGACCAATACACTTGATTCAGCTTCCGGAACTCTTCTCTCACAATATGCAGGTTTCTGGGCAGAGGGTCATCCTAACACAAAGCTTGGCAAGTGCGTACAAGTCTCAACTGGGTTATTCAAATTTCAGTCATGGGAACTAACTACATGTGAATCACTAATGCCTTTTATTTGTCGTGCTCCATCATGTCCCAAAGGAACCTACCTGTGCTCCAATGGACGGTGCATCAACTCAGCGTTTCGTTGTGATAAGCAAGATGATTGTGGTGATTTCTCGGATGAGCTTGACTGTCCAGAATTTTGTCGATATCACAAAACGTCTGTAGGCGCTTTTGTAGAGAGTCCTGGCTTTCCGCAAAGGTACTCATCTTTATCAGATTGTAAATGGACATTAGAGGCACCCGAAGGCCACAGCATTGTGTTACAGTTCTCAGAGTTCGAGACAGAAAAGGGATTTGACACTGTTCAAGTTCTTGGAGGGGCCAGGACAGAAGCATCAGCTGTGAGCATCGCCACATTGTCTGGACGACTGAATTCTTCTTTCCTGTTCACCTCAGCTTCTAACTTTATGATAGTAAAATTTCGCACAGATGCTTCAGTGGAAAAAAAAGGATTTAGGGCAACATGGAAGACAGAACCACAGAATTGTGGCGGCAACCTGAGAGCATCAACGCATAGTCAAATACTAACATCTCCTGGATATCCCAATGGCTACCCCGGTGGACTAGAATGTGTCTACGTTATTGACTCACCTCCAGGAAAACTCATAACCCTTAAGATTGAGGAGTTTGGAATGGCGTCACCGAGAGATAGCCTTTTAATCCGTGATGGAAATTCTCCCTCGGCCAAAATTTTGGCTACTCTTACCGGTTCTAAGACCGAAAATCCCAGTTACATCACAAGCACAGGAAGTCAAGCGTATTTGTATCTTACTACATCCGGAAATGGTGGTAGCCTTTCCAATCCAGGCTATCAGATTAAATATTATCAAGGATGTGAACAAATTATATCAGCAGCGAATGGAACAATTTCCTCACCGGCATTTGGACTGGGCTTGTATCCTGCCAATCAAGACTGTTTATATTTAATCAAACGACCTGGTGGTGGTCCATTATCACTTCGCTTCACAGATTTTGATTTGGATGAGGCAGACTATGTTCAGGTTCATGATGGTCCTAATACTGATAGCTTGAGGCTTCATCCTGGTAATGGCTTCAGTGGACGTGTTTTGCCGAAGTTGACACTAACGGCTGAATCAGGCGAAATGATCCTGAAATTTACGACCGATTCCCTTCATGCAAGAACTGGATGGAGGGCTGTCTTTTCTTCAGATTGCCCGCCTTTAACTTCTGGGAAGGGAGCACTAGCCAGCAGTAGGGATATTGCTTTCGAAACTTTAGTTACATTTTCATGCCCTGTGGGACAAGAATTTGCAACCGGGCAGCAACAGATAGTTACAGAGTGTAAGCCCGGAGGACGGTGGTCTGTAAATTATATCCCAGCATGTCAAGAGGTGTATTGTGGACCTGTCCCACAAATATCCAATGGTTTTGCAATAGAGTCAGACAATGTAACTTACCTTGGTACTGCAACTTATCAATGCTATGCCGGGTTCGGATTTCCATCTGGAAAAGCTACCGAGGTTATCGGCTGCCTTGCGAGCGGAAAATGGGAGAAGTTACCCGTTTGCTTGGCATCCCAATGTCCACCGCTTCCAGAAACGCCTAATGAAAAGCAAGTTATAATGAGCGGTGGTGGAAGAAGCTACGGAACAATTGTGCGGTTTGAGTGCGATCCTGGGTATATTCGTAGTGGACCACCTGTTCTTTCATGTATGAGCAATGGGACGTGGTCTGGCGAGATTCCTACGTGCTCTCGAAAGCAATGTCACACGCTTCCAACAGTCAAGAATGGGTTCATAGTTGACACTGAAAGGGATTACTTCTACGACGATGAAGCAAGAGTTCAATGTCATCGTGGGTTCCGACTCATCGGTCAAAGTATCATAACATGTGGTCCAGAACAAGGTTTCATGGAACTACCTACATGCGACGATATTGACGAGTGCAGTTCAACCCAATGCGACTTAGCATCTACTACATGCATGAATTTGCCAGGGTCGTTTTACTGCAAATGCAGAGACGGTTTCTCAGCATCTTTAGAATGCAGGCCCATTTCAGATCTTGGCCTCAGTAACGGTGGTGTTCCGGATGATTCGATTACTGTGTCATCATTTCAGGACGACTATTCTAAAGAATTCGTACGTCTTGGAAGTCTTGGGGGATGGTGCGGTGCGAACTTTGGCAAGGGTGGCAACTGGGTACTGATAGATTTGAAAGCACCTACTATTGTCCGGGGCTTTAGGACTCAAGGTGTACAAAAAATGAATGGAATAGCCTACGCATCAGGAATTCGAGTACAGTACTCAGATGATTTGACTGACTTGTTCAAAGACTATGCAAATCCTGATGGCACTTCTGTGGAGTTCAGGATACTTGAGCCCAGCCTCTCAGTTCTAAATCTTCCTATTCCAATTGAAGCCAGATACATTAGACTTATCATTCAAGATTACGTCGAATCCCCATGCCTTCAGTTAGAACTAATGGGATGTATTCGAAATGAATGTGCCGACATAAATGAATGTAGTACACGAAATGGAGGTTGTCATCACAAATGTATCAATAGCCCAGGCAGCTCATCCTGCTCATGCAACGTTGGTTTTGAGCTTTATACCCAAAACGGAACTGCAGAATTTTATATTGAGAAAAGTGAGAATGGTACTAGGGATGGAGATACCTACCGATTAAACAAGACTTGCGTCCCAAAAATGTGCCCAAAGTTGGTCTCTCCAGTGAACGGATTGTTGCTTTCAACGAAAGAAAATCATCATTTTGGAGACAAAGTATCATTTCAATGCGACTTCGGTTATATTATCTCAGGCAGCTTATCACTCCAATGCACTTCTTCTGGAGTGTGGAATGGCAGCGTTCCAGAATGCCAAGAGGCGAAATGTGTACCACTACAAGACGAGCCAAGCGAAGGATTAGTTGTCCATCGACCAAATCAAGATGAGATACTGATTGACTTTTTACAAAATGTGACCTTCACGTGCTCTCAAGCAGGAAGACCACTTCGATCATCTTTAACTGCACCGTTTCGTCAATGTGTTCACGACCCAAAGCCGGAGTTTCCTGATTATTGGTTATCCGGAGCTGCTCCAGAATGCCCGAAAGTTGACTGTGGATTTCCTGTAGAAACAACTGGTGCTGAATATGGACGATTCACCGATACGTTTTTCGAATCATCTTTCTTTTTTGGTTGTCAGGACACATTCAAATTGGCTGGACAGTCTTCAAAGAATGACAATATCGTGAGGTGTAAAGAAAATGGAGTCTGGGATTTCGGAAACCTACACTGCGAAGGGCCAGTTTGCGAAGATCCTGGTCGTCCGCCAGATGGAACACAGATTTCTCAAACATACGAGCAGGGTGGTGAAGTGATGTTTGAATGCAACCGAAAAGGATATATACCAATAAATCCATACCCAATAACCTGTGTCCGGGATGCTGAATGTAAAGTAATTCAGCCGCTTGGTATTGCGTCAGGGTTAATTCCTGATGCAGCTATTAATGTGACTTCTGAAAGATCAAATTACGAGGGAAGAAACATTCGACTGAACTCTGCAACTGGATGGTGTGGCCTGCAGGAAGCATTCACTTATGTTACAGTGGATTTAGGAAAAATAAATCGAGTAAAAGCTATATTAGTTAAAGGAGTTATAACTAACGACGTTGTTGGACGACCAACAGAAATACGTTTCTTTTACAAGCAACATGAAAACGAAAATTTCGTTGTCTACTTTCCAAACTTTAATTTGACCACTCGGGATCCTGGCAATTACGGAGAGCTGGCAATGATAACACTACCCCAATCAGTGCAGGCAAGATTTGTAATTTTAGGCATAGTGAATTATTTGGAAAATCCATGCTTAAAGTTTGAGCTTCTGGGTTGTGAGGACGAGCCAGAAGAAAACGCTCAGCTTGGATGGGATCTAGGTTTTCCCGTTTGTGTTGACAATGAACCACCCGTTTTTGAAAACTGTCCAGAACAAGCAATTGTGGTGCAAAAGGGACCGAACGGTTTAGAACCTGTCAATTTTCCTGAGCCCGTTGCAAATGATAATTCTGGAACTGTGGCACGAATGGAAATTCGTCCTGCTGGCTTTAAAATGCCTTTCTACATTTTTGACGATATACTTGTTGAATATCTTGCATATGACTTTGACGGAAACGTTGCTATTTGCCATATAAACGTCACAGTACCCGACGATACTCCTCCACAATTGAGTTGTCCGCAAAGCTACGTGGTGGAACTTGTTGACAAGCAGCCCAGTTACCAAGTATTTTTTAATGAAACGAGAAGAAGGGTCAACGCATCAGATGCATCAGGCGGAGTGAACATTGCCTTTGTACCAGAGAGTGCAATTATACCAGTAGGGGGATTTGAGAATGTGACAGTAATTGCAGTGGATAAGCATGGAAATCAAGCAACATGTCATTTCCAAGTATCTGTCCAAGCTACTCCGTGCGTCGATTGGGAGCTAAATCCACCTGTGCACGGCAAGCTGAATTGTGTTCCAAGTGCAGATGGCATGCAGTGTCTGGCTACCTGCGATCAAGGATACAGATTTACTGATGGAGATCCAATGAAAACATTTCAATGCCGCAGTAAAGCAAGAAATTGGTTACCTACTCGCGTAGTGCCAGATTGTGTAGCAGAGGACACAGAAATAGCTAGGTACCAGGTTAATGCAATTGTAAGATACAGAGCCAATGGTGCAGTTCTACCAGCATGTTTACCACAGTACACAGATTTTGTGAAACTTTCCCAGTCAAATCTCAACAATATATTAAGTCAAAGATGTTCAGCTGTAAACGTCAACATGAACGTTTCTTTCGTCGAAACTAGACCCCAGCTTTTGGAAGCTAATGTCGTGCAGATGAATTACGTCCTTGATGTCGTCCCAACTGTTCGACAGACTCAATTATATGACCTGTGCGGCTCTACATTGAACCTTATTTTTGATTTGTCAGTACCACATGCATCAGCTGTGCTAGGCCCATTGCTAAATGTATCTTCTGTTAGTAATTCTTGCCCACCTCTACGCGCCCTTACCTCTAGGATAGGCAGAGGATTTACTTGTGGAACTGGTGAGGTTCTGAATACAGAAACCTCGTCCGTCCCGAGATGTCTGCATTGCCCAGCTGGGTCGTATGGAGTTGAAGGAGAGGAGCAATGTACATACTGCCAAAAAGGATTTTATCAGAGCCGTGCTCGCCAGGGAGCTTGTTCCCGATGCCCGCCGGGAACATTCACGAGAGAGAGAGGATCAAAAGGAGTGGATGAATGCATTCCAATATGTGGCTTTGGTACTTACTCACCTACTGGTCTGGTCCCATGCTTAGAGTGCCCAACGAATAGCTACACTGGATCTCCTCCTCCTGACGGATTCAAGGAATGTCATTCATGCCCACCGGGAAGTTTCACATATCAGCCCGCTGCCTCAGGATCTGAGTTTTGTCGTGCTAAATGTCAAGCTGGTACCTACTCCGCAACTGGTCTATCTCCGTGTGCCAATTGCCCATCAGGTTTCTATCAGACTAAAGAAGGCATGACGAAGTGTTCGGAATGCCCGGTTGAATCCACAACTCTAAAATCCGGATCTACATCAAGGGATGATTGCAGAGATATCCAATGTTCAGACGACTATTGTCAGAACGGTGGTCTTTGTGTGGCTCAAGGGCACCAGGCAATGTGCTTTTGTCCTGCTGGGTTTACCGGCCGCATATGTGAGACCGATATGAACGAATGTGAAAGTCACCCATGCTACAATCATGCCACTTGCGTCGATGAGCCACAGGGATACAGATGCATTTGTCCTCCTGGATACTCTGGAATTAACTGTCAAGATCAGCAGAAGAATTGCAGAAACGAAACATGTCCAGAGCAAGCCATGTGCAAGACCGAGATTGGTATTGGCAATTACACTTGTTTATGTAAAACAGGGTATACTGGTCCTGACTGTAGTGTTACTATTAATCCTTGCACTGCTAATGGAAACCCATGTGAGAATAGCGCAAATTGTGTACCATTACAACAGGGGCGCTTTAGATGTGAGTGCCAGCCAGGGTGGGAAGGACCTATGTGTGAGGCTAACCTGGATGATTGTGCAGAACTTCCATGCCTCCTGGGTTCAAATTGTACAGACTTGGTGAATGATTTTAGTTGCGCTTGTCCCAGGGGATTCACTGGCAAACGATGCGAAACCAAAGTAGATCTTTGTGCAGCTGAACCTTGTGTTCATGGTCTTTGCGTGGATAGGTTATTCGATTTTGAATGTATTTGTGAAAAAGGCTGGACTGGACAAAATTGTGACATAAACATTAACGAGTGTTCAAGAAATCCATGTGAAAATGACGGAGAGTGTGTTGATCTGATTGACGATTTTCGTTGTGTTTGTGAGCCGGAATTTACAGGAAAGAAGTGCCAGCACCGGATTGATGACTGTTGGAGCCGCCCTTGCATGAACGGTGGAACCTGCACAGATTTGTTCAATGGTTTCAGCTGCACTTGTCGCCCTGGTTTCGTAGGATTGCAATGCGAGGCTGAAATTGACGAGTGCTTAAGTAATCCTTGTTCGTTAGAAGGAACTGAGACTTGTGTAGATTTGGACAATAAATTCCAATGTAAATGCCGTCCTGGGTTCGTGGGTGTTGCTTGTGAATTCAACACAGATGAGTGCGAATCCTCACCTTGTATTAATGGCGGTAGCTGTGTTGATGAAATCAATGATTTTAGTTGTCGATGCCCCATGGGATGGAGTGGTAAAAAATGTGAACTTGACATGGGATTCTGTGACTCAGATCCATGTAAAAATGATGCTTCCTGTATCAATCTATTCCAAGACTTCTTTTGCGTGTGTCCGTCAGGCACTGATGGTAAGCAATGTGAGACAGCTCCTAATAGATGCATTGGAGACCCTTGCCAAAACAGTGGTGTTTGCTCAGACTACGGATCTGGCTTAAATTGTTCGTGTCCTCCAGATTATGTTGGCATTGGCTGTCAGTATGAATTCGATGCATGCGTTGAAGGTGCTTGCCTGAATGGAGGCGCTTGCATTGACAACGGTCCTGGCTACACTTGTCATTGTGCTGAAGGGTTTGCTGGAAAGAATTGTGAACGCAGTGTACCTCATTGTAAATCCAATAGTTGCCCTCCAACGGCGACTTGTGTTGACTTAAGCGATGGTTTTTACTGCAAGTGTCCATTCAATCTCACAGGCGAAGACTGCAGAAAAAATATTCAAGTTGATTACGACCTCGTATTCACGGATGAAGAAGGCACAGGTAGTGCCCAACAACAAATACCTTTCCAAATCAGCAACGACAAGACGCAAGGTTTTTCTTTAAGTTCCTGGGTGCGATTTACACACAAGGATGACACGGGAACATTTCTAAATTATTATGTCGTTAAATCTGGAATTTCTACTCGAGAACGAAGATTGGCTATTCAGGCTCACAATGCTGGTATGCAAGTCTCCTTATTTCCGAATTTATCTGAGGTTTATCTGTCATTCCGAGAATATGCTCCAGTCAATGATGGACAATGGCATCATGTGGCTTTGATTTATGATAAGATAAATGGCTCCTTAACACTGGTCACAGACGGACTTATTGCAGGGAAAATAGATAGTTATGGTGTGGGGTTTGATCTTCCGGAGTTCGGGTGGATTTCTTTGGGAGCTCCTGCTTCAGAATTCGGTCGTGCACCACAGGATTCTGGTTTCATTGGGAGTCTTAGCCGCGTCCAAGTTTGGGGGCGCCCATTAGATCTCACCAAGGAGATACAGAAGCAAGTTCGTGGTTGCAGGACTGAATCTTTAATTTATAATGGTCTTATTTTGCCATGGAACGGTTATGACCGTTTCTCCGGCGGTGTTGAAAGGGTAGTTCCTTCTCTTTGCGGAGAACGGGTCTGTGCTCCTGGACTTTCGGGTAGTAGGTGCGATGTTGTTATTATGGATAAAATACCTCCCCAGATCACACATTGTCCTGGACCAATGTGGGTCACAACGAAGAATGGTTCTGCTACTGTAACCTGGGATGAACCTGTATTTTCCGATAATATGGGGATCGTCAAGATAGAAGAAAAACAAGGATTTAGGCCTGGTCAAACTTTGCTGTGGGGAAACTATGACATAGCATACGTTGCTTATGATCAAGCAGGAAATACTGCGGTGTGCGAGTTCAAAGTATACGTTCTTTCTGACTTCTGTGAGCCAATTCCCGATCCTGACGGCGGAGCTCAACAGTGCTCTGGATGGGGGCCAGGCGGTCACTTTAAGGCTTGTGAAATCTCTTGCATACCAGGACTAAAATTTTCGCAAAATATTGCCAAGTTTTATGCGTGCGGAGCTGAAGGTTTCTGGCATCCTAGTCAAGACAAAGAAAGGCCGTTGGTTTACCCTTCATGCACATCATCCAGGCCGGCTCAACGTGTTTTCAAAGTGAAACTACAATTTCCTTCATCGGGCCTTTGTAATGAAGCTGGACAAGGCGTCCTGAAGGAAAGAATTAAGATGGCGATTGCAAAATTGAATCAAGATTGGCGTTTTTGTGCTTCTAAAACAAAGGATAGCTCCGAATGCCAAGATCTGAACATTGGAATAAACTGTAACAAAAAATCTAGGGCATCACGTTCCTTAAATTCCAAAATGAAGCGTGAAAGTGGAGAGACAGAAGATGTCTACGATGTGTCTATTACCTTTCCTGCTCAAAGCGATCCAGTAATTAATGTAAATACGAATGAAAGAGCTAATATTCAGAGATTACTTCAAGCGCTAATTCTGGAAAAGGATGCCTTCGATGTTCGAGATGTTTTGCCAAATACTTCCGCTGATCCATCAACATTACGTCTTATCTCTGATTATGCCTGTGCTCCAGGGCAGGTAGTGCAAGGCCCGGATTGTGTTCCGTGCTCAGCAGGTTCATACTTTCAATTGACAAACGGGACATGTGAAATTTGTCCGGTGGGTACATACCAAAGTCAGAGCGGGCAATCAGCTTGCATTAGTTGTCCTGCAATTGTTGACAAACCAGGAGTCACCAAAATTCTAGGAGCCAAGTCGCCTAAAGAATGCAAACAAAGATGTCCATCAGGAAAATTTTTTGATGAAAGTGCTGAACTTTGCAAGAGTTGCGGTTATGGTTCTTACCAGCCAGATGAAGGGCAATTTTCATGTAAACTTTGTGGTCTCGGTAAAACAACCCGTACGACTGATGCTGTCTCTGATTTGGAATGTCGAGACGAATGTCCGAATGGAGAACAGTTGAGTCCTGACGGTATATGTGTGTTGTGTCCAAGGGGAACCTACCGAACTCAGAGTTTGCAACCAGCTTGTGTAAGGTGTCCTTTGGAACGAACAACGGAAATTTCAGGAGCAACTACAGTTGACGATTGCACTTTACCAATATGCAAAGCAGGTAAATACTTGAACACTACCACTCGGGCTTGCGAGTTTTGCGAGAAGGGAACTTACCAACCTGAGGATCAGCAAGCATCTTGTCTACCTTGCCCTGTAGACACTTCGACTAGCAAGTTTGGGGCTACAAGAATTGAAGATTGCTCTAATCCTTGTGATAAAAATGGAGGTCTTTGTGATCAAAATGCTCGTTGTTTTCATAATACCAGCACCAATGAGTTTTCATGTGTTTGTAAAACTGGGTACAATGGAACAGGAGAATTCTGTGCAGATCAATGCGAAGGATTTTGCCAAAATGAGGGTACTTGTCACAAAGACAAGAAGGGAATGCCGTTCTGTGAATGTGTAGGAAGTTTCATAGGGAAACGATGCGGAGAAAAATCCGATTTTGCCTATATTGCGATTGGAATTGCTGGTGGGGTGATCTTCATTATCCTCTTAGTGCTTCTTATTTGGATGATATGTGTCCGAAGTACCAAACGCAGGGAACCGAAGAAATTGCTTGCTGGGTCAATACCCGATCCTTCTGGCGGATCTCAAGTAAATTTTTACTATGGTGCGCCAAGTCATGTTCCGTATGCAGAAAGTATAGCTCCTTCTCATCATTCCACGTACGCTCATTATTATGACGACGAGGAGGATGGCTGGGATATGCCAAATTTTTACAACGAGTCGTACATGAAAGAGAGTTATGGCAACGGGCATAACGCACAACTGAATAGTTTAGCTAGATCTAATGCAAGTATCTACGGTAACAAGGAAGATCTCTACGACCGACTGAGACGTCATGCTTACCAAGGTAAAAAAGAACGGAACGGGAACGACACAACAAGTGACAGTGATGCCCAGTAGAAGACCATTCGCGTGATACCAATATATGAATTCTCAAATCTCAATTGCAATCATATTTGACGATCCTCACTTGTTTGTAAAAAACCATATTTCAGCAACCTCAATGCAACAAATGCAAAGGAAGAGAAATTAAGAAACTAATTCCCTATTGAAAATGCATCAAAAATCTATTATTGAATTTAATTTGTAGTAGTTATTATTATTTTATTGTGCCTATTAAGCTATATGGATGTATTACGTTGAATTATTGTGAGAATGAATTTTGTATGTTAAGTAGGTTGACCTGTAGAGTAAATGGTGTGAATAAGTTTTGCATATTAATTTATTCACAAAGGGCTATTGGTATGTTTAATGGGGGATGTACGATGTACAAATAAACAAACTTTTTTGTTGCGGCTGATGTATTGGTTTTAATGTTAATTTTCTGTACGTTTCTAATACCTTAGCTTATGACAGATTTATTTACTCTCTCGTCTCACATTTATATTTTTATTATTCCAATTTCAAATTCATATTTTATTTATTGTCCATGTCCACTTCACCAGTTATAAGGTTACGTTGTTGTTTATACGAGGTGACACAGAGTAGAGTTATCGTAAATAGTAATTTATTTTTCTCGAATGTAAAGTAAGTATTGTATGTTAAATTTTGTGGACTTGTTTAGAAAGCTCACTATTCTTACGAAGCAAAGTGTGACAAAACATAATAAGGGATACATGTGTCTTGTAATAAATTATAATATAGATAATATAGAACATTATTGGTAACTTAAGAATTAGAAAAATTGATTATATCCACTTGCCACATTTAAAAGGTGAATATGTACTTCCCATTTATTGTACTAATTAACTTGCTCAATGTTTTTGTAACGATAAAGAGTAGAATCTAACATAATGGTAAAAAATAATTAATTATTTAATGAGTCTTCCAAGGCATTTTTATCGTCGTCCATATAGTTACTGTATTAAACATTTGCTTTTCCTGATTGTGCACTATAAAATCTGTTGTGAGTTGTCATAGCTATTGTGTTTACCTCTTTGATTAATTTCCGACAATTAATTCGGCGGTTGAAAGACAAATTATGTATTGGGATAAATTAGCGATTTCGAAATTGTGAAGTTTTTGTTGTTTTAGTAAGTCATTATTTTAATTTCAAAAAGATACATAATTTGTGAGTCATAAGATTGATTAGGTTTACATTTACGAAAATATAATAAAGACGTTATTACGTGGTG
>Ga0308189_10000004_pt1 | contig 14514 bp, 8 predicted proteins | sample ER_RNA_184_FD_200969 | JGI IMG/M metagenome (GOLD analysis project Ga0308189, IMG submission 200969) | Metatranscriptome of bulk soil microbial communities from the East River watershed near Crested Butte, Colorado, United States -... | ecosystem: Environmental > Terrestrial > Soil > Floodplain ... | reverse complement strand
GTAATCAAAGATAGACAAATATTGGAAGTCTCAATAAGAAACTATATATTGCTTTATTTATATGTGATTTTTTCTAAATCTATATTATCAAGTCTTATTTAGTGAGTATGTATTTCGAAACAGTATTAAAGGCACTAGCAAGTGATTGAAATACATTATAAATACTAATTTCTAATTCATTACCTACAATGTTTAATCTCTTACCTTGGGGCCGAAACTGTGTTTCTTGTTTATCCCCTATATGACTAAACACCCTGGCCCTTGGTTTTTTTATACAACTGCATCCTTTAGTACAGACATCATTACCGTTATAGCATACAGATATAATCTCTTTTACGAATTTTGAATTATGTCCTAAAATTGTATCATACTGATCTACACTCTTTTCTAATTTTATCTCTAATTTGGTAAATACAGTATTCTGTCTATTTGTTTTGAGTGTAATTATTGAAATAGTATATTTATCTAAAAAGACTAACCAATCCCATATAAATTTTTTCCATGAGCTGCCCTTATTCTCTAAACAAAACTTCAATGATAAAACTATTATGATCAGTTCTATATAGCTCGTTAAATAAGACAATCTTCCGTACTTTTTTACTAGAGTTGCTTGGGAGTAATTCTCCTTTTCTAGGTGTTCCCAAGTAGTGGATATACAATTTTTTAGGACTTCGGTCATATATAAACACATTTGTAAAGATCCATGTTTCTTTTTTATAACACTATTAGAGGGTATCATACATTCAAGGTGCAGTGTCGTGTCAAGTGAAAGTATTCTAGTCCTCATTTCGTCAAGTTGATCTATAAATTCTCCACAATGTAATCCACCTTTATAGTCACAACATATCTGATTGACCAGTAAGATGTGCCTTCCGGCGTACTGAGTCTGAATTTGGTTCATTGTAGTAATATTTCCATTCGACAATTGTTCAAGGGGGATAATCCTAGCTATGTCATCATTAGGCAATATCAAGAGTAGATGTCCAATATTATCACATTGATCATCTGTAACAAATTTTATCACCAAATGACATATATCTTCCAAGAAAATGGTTAGTCTTGCTATGGTTTCTTTGATAAACAACATACGCACCAATATAAACGCTAAAGTATTTTTATTGGATGTCATATATTTGAAATAGTGGGGAAGCATGTTGCATAGAGCAATATAAGTTGAAGGATCTGATGCCTCAAGGTCGATGAGAATAAACCCTATTTCTTGTTTGATTACGGAGTTCATTTTATCTAGAAATTTCAGGTCAGTGATATCTGTGAGTCCATTGAGAAGAAGACTGGAACTTGCTTGAGTTAGTCTTTGCTGAATCAATGGACAAGGGTCTCCTAGGTAAGCAGGAGGGAGGACCTTAGCATGATCTGTTGCTTTAAAGGAAGATGGACTTAATAGAGTGTTAGGATACACAACTGCTTCAGGGAACATATGTTGCATCACAAGGGAAGTTGTACAAGAACCATCTGCTAAACAAATAATTGCTTTATTGTCTACATTCCAATCAAGTCTTTCAACAAGTTCCTTAACAAAGACAATGATTGTATTACATGATTTATTACAATGGCCTACAGGTCTAGAGATTGACTTTAAAGTCTTTACAATAGTCTGCATTTTTGGTGGAAGGTTGGTTACCATAACCTTATCTTTTGAATAAACTTCGTAGCCCATTTGAGCTAATAAATATTCAGGAATAACACTTTGGAAAAATTCTTCTGTTGAAGAATATTGAAGATTGTATTTAATTGTATCAAGATTCATGATATTAATAACATCAATCTTACCTTTATTAGGCAACAGATTTTCTTCAGCAAACCTTGTGCAACCGCCATTCCTCCATATAAGCTGGCAGGCATCTATTGAGGGACAATTAATATTTGGTGACCTAATATGTGGAATATTAAATTTTATGTTATTATTTCTTAGTTCTCTATAGAAGTATATTAAGAAGTTACTGAAATCAAATGTAACCTCTTTTGAAGATCTACCTAGGTGTCTGAGGGTTCTTATGTCCCTAAATTTCAGTCTCTTATCGGTCTTTAGCATATTCGGGTTGGCGACAATGGATAATTGAATTTGTTCTTTTATCCGATAGATTTGAACTGATAACCACCATCTCATAAAGTGTATATTTTCTGTTACTTGCATTTCAGGGATTTCCAATGACAGGATTAAGGTGATAATGGCTTCGAAATGGTTTATTATGTATGGAAGTAGATAGGTTGGAAGGATCTTAGCCAGATTTGTTGCAGTAGTACATTCAGAGAAATTTTTTGGACGATAACCTAACGATAAGAAAAATTGATTCTGAGTGTGAGAAAAAGTTAGTAATATAGCCAAAGGGAGGTAGGTTTCTGGATTGAATGAGGTCCTATTATAAAATAAGCTTGATAGGATATCTTTTCTTATGTATCTATTGGTGACTAAGAGTAAACAGATTAGAACTCTGCACGGGATGGATCTAAATTCATTAAGATTTACTGAGCTAAAAGCCAGACTATCTTCTAACTCCATTTCGCAAGTTCTATCTTGTTCACTTGTCAAAAGATATTTGGCAGTTTGATCAGTAATATTCAATGATGCTAAATAGGCTAATGAAAATTTTGTGTTATCATATGGGTCAAAGGTAAGGATTCTAGTCAACCCTCCCTGAAATGTTTGACCGATAGGAAAAGTAACTGGGCTCTTCAATTTTGATGCAAGTTTTGAAAGTTTTTTGATCGATAACTCAAATTGCTGCTCCTCATATACCTTCAGGCAGTTAGTACATTTTAATACAGTCCCGAACTGTCCAGGAAGCAACTCACCACCAAAATAAAGAACCTTATCACTTATTATGGTTTGGATCCATAAGAAAATTAGTTGAAAAAACAAATTATAGTCTGTTCCGTCTTGTGAAAGTTCTGCCATATTGATAGTACTTGATTTAACATGGGATGATATAGAGACCAAATAGTTTACTAGGGCACCACCGGAGTCTTCTAACATTTTAAATCTATGAAAAGGGTTGCCAGAATATATCTGATCATTTTCTTCTATCAATAACTTTATAAGATTTTCATCCTCAATCAATTTAGATTTGCTATACAATAAGATATCAATTAAACTAATACCCGATTTAAAGTTCATCTTAACCGCCCATGACCTTAAATAAAGCAGCTGCCGAAATGCCAAAATACATGGGGTGGTATCCCTATATTGTATTTTTGATCTTATGGATTTAACATGAGTGACAGATCCTATATACACTGAAAATGGGCCTATATTGTATAAATAATCTCTATCACATCTTAACTCATCTGATACTGTAGTTACTATAGTATACTTTAAATTATCAGGATGGATTTTATCGTAATTTGTTACAAGAAATTGTTCCCATGGAACTGGTTTTGAAATTCCCACGATGTCTTTCTTCCAGTAAAATCTTCTCATTTCTAAAGACAATTCTAAGCTACATACTCGAGTTGGTCTGTTATAAAATTTAAAGAAGAAAGGACATGATCTCTTCCCATCAATCTGAGCTTTCTTTATTTTCTCTTTTAACAATTTATTGTACTTTAAATTCTCATTTTCTGTAATTTCATACACATCTATTTCTGATTGTGTTCTGGATACTTTTGAAATGGATTGGATATTAGTCAGTCTATTCCTCAAATGTTCGGCATTTCCACAATTAGAATCTCTGTATATCTCATGAGCTAAGCCTCCAAAATAAGGTTTTAAAGTGAATAAAGCATCTATTAATTGTGTTTTTTCTTTTTGGGCTAGGTTCAAGATATCTGAGACTTCCGGATTTGTTGTATAACTTGGGATAAATTCTTGCATTACTTCTTTCAAAGTTAGAACGGGAGTCCTAATTATTCCTATATTTAATGAATAGGGGTCCTTAACAAGACTTTCTTTAGATATTTTTTGTCGGGGTTTCATATCCACTAATTTAGATAGTAACAAAAAAGCAGCATTATTTAACCTGCTTAAGTTTAATATAATTGAATTCCAGAGAGTTAGCTTATCGTCTATACCTCGAATGTTATGGTTAGGAAAATTTGAAATATTAATCCCTCCTAAGATATTGGGCCAGTTTAGGACTGCTACTAACATGTCAACCTCTGTGGTTCTTAATAATATCTCTTTCCTGAACATGTAACTCAAAACTAATATCCCATATAGAATGAATGCCGGATCGGGACACCAGTCTTGTAATGCAATATTTTCTGTTGCTGTAGCTATTATGCTGAATCCAGTATCAGTGGTGGGGATTCCATCATGCTCATCTGGAATTATCCTAAGAGCTCGTTTTGTGCCTGATGAAATAGGGCACCCATTATACCATCGAACCTTTCCATACTCAAATAAACTGGTAGAAAACCATGTTTCTTCTTTCTTCAATCTCAGTCCCATTCTTTGGAAGTTGCGTCCTAGGTTCTCCAAAAACTCATTACGTAGGCGATCTCGATCTTGGTATTGAAATGATTTCCATTTAATAACTAGAGAGATATTATCTCCTTGTTCTAACATTTCAATGTCAATATTTGCTTCGGCAGCTGTAACCTTGATAATACAAATGGTACTGGGTGTCCAGAGTTTCTGCAGCATTCCTTCAAATCCGCCTAGCTGATCATAGTGGCATGAAGGGCCTGGAATAGGCATACCTGTTTCAATATTATAATCAGGAGGATCGGTTCTGCTGTTGTTCAAAACCATACATCTTTGCATCCATCTATGAGAATCTGCATATAAATTTGGGGTTCCGAAAAGATTGTCTAAACAGGTCGCAACGTCTATATTAGATTCATGCCTTTGTAACATGTTCCATCTATGGAGGTCAGCACAGAGTAACTCATTAGTCGGCTTATCCAACAATTTTTGTATATGGGAAACTCTTCTTCTCAACCTTAATTCTCCGTCAGACATTGTTTGTTCTTTAATATAGGGATTGATATTTTTATTAATATTTTTCTCCTTTGATTTTTGAATAAGGCCTTGAAGATAGGTCTGTTTACAAAACATTCTTCCTTTTTTTCTTTAACTCCCTCTCTTTAACACAGAGCATTACTATATCATTTTCTAATTTTGGATCATTGTTAATTACTCTCATCACCTCTTCAAATGTCTCATGTCTGTTTCCTTTCAGATATCGTAGAACTAAACGGGTAATGTCGTACTTTCCTATCCTTGGTTTTGGTTTTCCATACAAAATTTTAAAACCGCACGAACAGTAACCTTGTGACCAATTTTGTCTGCGAGGAGATGCTGCCTTGTCAGAAATAATGTCAGCTGTATCTAAGATCATGTCATAATCTAATGTTTTTTCAAAAGTTAATAATCCCCAATCAAGTAATGGAATCTGACTAAGTTGGCTCTCAGATGGCCACAGTGATTTTACATAACAGCTGAATATTGTCATATTCGGACTGATGTCAAAAGATACATTTGGCCATTTCTTGTGTTTGGAATAATAATTAGTACAAAAGGTTTTAATAAACATTGCACGGACTTTTTGTCTCATTAAAGGATTGACATTTATTCTTTTTCCGGCTTCCTCTCTCACTTCCATCATTCCTTCCCTTGGATCAATACAGGGGTGTCCAAAAGCTTTACAAAGCCCGGTAAGTTCATGATATATGAAAATCCACGCAGTATCTTCATTACATCTAGAGGTACTAAACCATAATGACCTTAACTTTTTCCAGTGACCTCTTTTGAGAATATTCTTAATTTCTTTGCTTGTCTCTCGAGCTAATGAGATAAAGTTGTCCCCTCTGTCTTGTAAAGAACAAGTTTTTCCGATAACATAAGAATCCCAAGACTTCAAAACTTTGAAAATATCTTCTCCATACTCATCTAAAATACTTTCAAAGAACTTGACCAACTTCATTCCATGTTCAAATATACTGATAGGCTTTCCATTGATTTCACTCCGATATTTTACAAACAAGTCACTTAATTTCCAGTAAACGAAGAGGCCAAATCGAGTTTGTAGAATATCCAAAACACCTAAAAGTAATGAAGTTGGTCCAATTACTACCTGATTATTATGATTTTTACACCTAAATAGAAAGACTTCTTTTTCTACTATCAGATCGTCGTATATTTCTAAGAAGTCTCCTGCTTTGAATTCTTTTTCAGTGACCAATTCTTTTATAGACTCTGACAGTATCTTATCATAATAAGATCTCATAATATCATCATCATTTTTTATGCTATCACTTATTAGATTAGAGATCTCGGGATTTCTAAAGTTCGGCTTTAAATCATCTGAACTGTCATATAGTTCTTTCTGGTTGGTCCAGTTGCATAATGAAGAATTTATAAGAGTTTCGAGTTGCCTAGATAGGGTCTTGGATAATCGTTTTCCTTGATGTTGTGCCTTATTGCGAAAATAATTGATTAAACATTTCCAAGGTGAGTCACAAGTATCATATATATACTTCACACTATCCAGTTGTTTCATATATTTCACAACCCCCCTATGTCTTGCACAAGATATATACTTGTTTTTGTAATGCTCTAACAAGAATCTACATTCAGTTGAAGTAATTGGATCACGGAGATGGCCTGGAATTCTTAGGTAAGAACTTCTAGACTCTTTAGGTTTTGTTCCTGGAGCAAATTTTGTTGTAGGTTCATAATCTAAGTCAATATCCATTTCAAAAATACAAGTCTTAATTTGGTTAAATATATTTGGTCGCTAATTTTTTAGTTTACAATTCACTGCAATGTGCTGAGTAACCGGCATGTGTTCTCACTTTTTTCTAAATCATTGTATTAATTATGTACTCTTACTACAAGCCTTATATTAGTAATTTTCAGTACAAACCTCCACCCATTAATACCTTTACCCAGATAATACTAGAATCAAAAATGGCATCTGGGTCTGTACATCTTCGGCTTTGTACAAAAACATTTTTCATTCCTAGCTTATAACACGGAATGAGAGTACCAGGAAGCATAGTACAAAGTTCATCTGGTCTCTCGTTTCTCCATACTCCGATCCTTGAATTACTTGTTTGTACAAGTGTTTCAATCGCCTTCCAATCAGTGTATAGAAACAAAGGCGTGCCATGTATACCCATTGGACATACTGCTTGAACTGCATGTATTATTGTTCCTTCTGGGATGTAACAACATGGACTATTGTGTTGGAAAGAAAATTTAACTGATGTATCATCATATCGAATGAAGTCTGAATAAATCCACCATGTTGAATTACGAATGGTGTCTGTAACTTTTCTCAATAATTTCCTATATTTGAGATTGTCAAATCTTGCAAGTTCATAATGCATGACTAATTTCTTTAGGAACTTATCTTCAAAGTTATAATTAGTTTCATCATAAAGATCTTTGGTAAAAGAAGACTTAAACTCCTCGCGATAAGGTGCATTGTTAAAATATTTCTTATCATTGTACACCTTATTGCTTCGAAGTTTTGTTTCTGCTACCTCAGGATGTTTTTCATCTATGACTTCATTCACTATTTTCGTGTCACATCTGAGACCTTCAAACCTTTGGGCTCTTTTAATACAGCTATTGATCCTTCTTTCTAAAAAGGGTAAATAGGGGAGATCCACAACTCTTCTTCTAGTTGTTCCTTCGGCACCTTTAAAAGTTTCTGTAATGATCTCGGGAACTAATGCAGGTTGTTGGTCTGAAGGTTCATACAATTGTCCATCATAGAAATCCGAGTCTACAGATTCAAGGAGGTCTAGTAGTTGACTAACATTGACTAAACTTCTCTTTACTCGAGTATCCTCATCAGGAAAGTTAAATTTTGTCTTATTATCACGTGCGAATCCTTGCCTTCTTACTGTATATCCATTCTCTGCAAAGAATCTGTCCCATTCAGTAATTGGGCTCAGGGACACTGATGTTAGTTCCGGAGTTGTTGATGTTTGTACAGGAGTTGGCAGAGTTGGTTTGGAAGGTACAAATAATGGCTTTTTGATTTGATTAGGTACAAAAGGTTGATCAACACATGAGTTCAGCTTGAACATTAATATTCCAAGAGTGACATTGATCCCCAATGAAAGTACAAACGCAAAACTTAGATACATCAAAGCCTTTTTCAACTTATATGTAAGGTCCTTGTTGGTCACTATACATAGTTGCTCTGGAGCACTCGTTAAGGATGACATCTCCATGATTTGATGGTTATGTCCTTACCCTTCTCACATTTTTCTAAATAGTTTTATTAATTGCATACATTAAATATGAAGGAACTACTAAAATAGGTTAAAATGAGTAAGAACTGTCACTGAGTCGCTGCCATAAGGAAATGTGTTTGTGTAGGTTTTTATGTCGGTTGCCTTCTATCTCTACTTTCTCCCTCTCTACCCTTACATCTCTCATCCTGTTTTTCTTTCTCTTTAATTTTCTTAGCTTGGTCCAACATGATCAGCCTTTCAATGTACTCCCTCCTTACAATTTCTTGTACATTAGTTGCAGCATAGCTACTAGGAGATTTAGAATTCTGACCTGAATTATTCATGGTTGCTTGGGTTCAAACTGGGCGAGCTTAGCACTTACTATCTCGATTTTTTCTAAATAGAACATTTACTTACTTGTAGTCATGTGATACTTAAATTGAGACATGTTTGGAAATGTCTTAAACTAGATAAGGTATGTTAGAATAAGATAAAACAAATATCTCAAGTTGAGGAAGTTTTTACTTCCTTCCGTCCAAACCAACTTATGATTAATATTGACCCCACCCTAATAATGGCAAGACTTACTGTTACTAGCCCTCCTGTGTAAAACAATCCGTTTATGAAATTTGGACTACTGAACAAGAGCTTTCCAGTCTCAAAAAAATCATCATTATGAGATTTTCCTGTTAGTATATTAACTTGATGTAAAGAGCCACTGAATAAATAATTGGTACAAAAACTTAGGCTCGTCTGATTGTTGTTCATTTTTGTAATATATGTGATGTTGCAACACTTATTATCTCCAGCACCTCTCAAAATATACGGTTGTTTCTGACATCTTAAGAAAGAAGTGTCAAATTTACAGTTGGATGTAAACTCGATAATCCCTGTATGAACTAAGTTTGTAGTACCTATATAAATTAGGGATTGGTCATTGCATTCTGTGCATCCCACTGCAGATAAAACACCTAACTCACATTCGGGATTTTTTACTATTATTCCCTTTACTTTCCCGGTATTTGCTACCAGTTCGACATTTCCCTGGACAAGCTGGTAATGAGTTAAAACATTACCTTGTTCAGATTTTGTAACTTCAACATTTACAAATGATTTTTCTGTCCCGTTAATGTAACCAAGTCGTTCCATAGTAACTTGTGGATACTTACAACGAAAATGGCAAAAATCCATGGAACAAGTGAATGCAGTAGGTGGTAATATGAAAGTCTTGTCTACTATTGAACGTTGAACATCTCCTATCGACCCAGGAATCGGTTGGTCTCTCATACTGCTAGACACAAAATGATATACCCCTTTACCATCTTGAATAAGGCTGTCTTTACCTTTGTACTCAGGTGTTTGTATCAAGAAATTGTTTACTGACATAGGATAAGGGTCAATCATAAACGGGTTACTTGAGCTTAATTGAATTTGCTCATGACTATCGTCTTGCATCTTGACAAGATTCAGAACCCAAGAGATTGCAGTTATTCTATATACAGGTAAACATGTATGAGGAATTATCTCTAAAAGACCCCAGCCACACCTAGTATCCTGATCATACCCACACCATCCTTTACACTTTCCAGTAATTGAGCATCCAGTAAAATACTTGAAAGATCCCTTTATTGTTGGCCTTGGAGAAGGTGGGTCTACAGAACGGTCTTGATCATAATCTTGCTTACAAGAGGTGTAATCACAAGCACCTGCCCAAAAACACCTAAAGTGTGGTGTCAAAGTTCTCTGTAGAGTACATGTCTCATACATAAGCCTATATTCATACACCCTGTACGCATGAAGTAACTGGAATTTAATTAATGTTTCGTCATCTCGTACCAAGCAAACAGTTCCTCCCACTGTAATCCTAAAAGTTGACGATACTACTTCTTCACACAAGTTATCCCTACAAATAGTATAGTCATTCCCTTGGTAAAATGTGAAGTCACAGTCGTGACTATAAATTTTAACGTTATCTTCTGGACTGGATTGACTGGTTATTGTGAGTAGGAGAACAATAATATGAACGAATTTAGACCACATTGTGATTTTGTAGTGTCTAAAATCCGCTCTCACTTTTTTCTAAATAAGATGTTAAAATACTAAAATATTAAAATATTAAAGTATCAAAATATTAAAAGATTTATATGTTTAACTCTTAACTATACGTGAAATATTATTTAAGTGAGTGCAGTCTCAACAGTATTAACCTGTTGCGACATACCTCGTGTTAATCTTTTTAATGATTCTAAATTTCTTTCATCTTTTTTCTGCTGGTTGAAATATTTAAATGCACGGTATCTATAAAACAAGCAGTGCCAAACTCTTGTTTTATATCGATAGTAAGCTCCTAATACTATAGCCACCATTACACATGCTAAAATGATACCAACACTAAATGGAAGCCAAAAGGATCTGCATTTAGTAATAATTTCGTTATGGAGACACAAAACACAGTCATCACATTTTTCTATAGGGCTATAAAGGATACCTGAACAACTGGATACATTCCAACTAACTAAGCCATACCACCTTCCTGTAACTTTTGTGCAATCAGGAAATGTAATAGCTTTTAAGTCCCCTGCTAGTGAGATAGTACATGAATCAGTCCAAGTAGTATATAACATGCCCTGTCGAATAAACATTTCAGGACATGTATTGGCATTAACCAGTCCGAAGACTGAATACAACAAGATTGCTTTATGAAAGTCCATTTGCGTAGTAGCAATCTTGCTCTCACTTTTTTCTAAATAGATACCATTCTTATGATATAAATAGCTACCAATCAACACTTAATGTACTAACTTTTCTTCCATCTTTACCAGGACATTTCTTAGAACAACTTGGTAAATTCTCTCCTTCTTTTGCAGTGGGTGTAGATGCAGTAAAGACAGTATTTTTCATTAAAGATCTGGAGGATGACTTTACTTTCTTCTTCGAGCTCTTTGTAGAACTCTTTGTCTTCTGTTTGCCTTTGACTGAACCGGCAATCGAAGGAGTCAAATATCTTTGTACATTACTACCTCGATCACTACCAGAATCACTCTCGTCTAGTGATGACTCAGATGATAGTGTTTCAGATTTAGAGCTACTAGATTCACTGCTACTGGCTTTCTTCTTCTTTTGGGTTTTAGCAGGTTTCTTACCTTCATCTGCGGAAGCATCTGAAAGATCAGCAGCAGCAAAGATGAAACGCCTGTTGGTTGTTGTTGTTTTAATCTCCTTACTGACCGGTTTTAGTTCTGATTCCTTCACCCCTGGAAGAAGGAAAGTCCTAAGGTGATCTATAGTAATTTTCATTGATTCCAGAGTTTCGTTTGTGCTCTTGATGTGCTGTTCAATAGAAGGAGGAATGGGTCTCTTAATGATTTCTTGTTTTGTCTTCTCTAACCTATTTTGCTCCTCTAAATTAGTAACTAAGGAGCTAACTTGGTCTTTAAACGTATCAATATTGGTAGTACCAAAGCCTTCTGCAAATGCATCACTTCTTCCAAATGCATAGCCAAGTTCAAAGGCCAAAAACTGTGAATTCTTTACGAAATTTGAACTTTCTTCAGTAAGTTCATTCAAGGTATTTTCTGCAAATTTGGCTGGAAAAAGTTCTGATATTTGTAGATCCAACTTACTGAAAACATCTGTTCTTATGGATTCTTTAACCATTGAATAGAATAATGAACTCGTTTCTTCAGATTTCATCACTTCCAAGATCTTTTTAGTCTTCAATGTTCCATCAGTAATAACTAAGGGTTTTATAATAGCTCCCTTCTCGGAATCCATTAAAAATGAGACTTTCTTTGGTGAACTACTTTCTTTTGTTTCTTTATCCGTTCCTGCTGGAAGTCGGGGTGTATTCGTCTCGGGAACAAAAGGAGTAAGGGGCATAGGTTCTGGTATGGGAAGAGGAGATGCTGATCCATCTGAATAACCTGAATTAATAGAGCAATCAGAGAGTGCATCTGTATCATCCGGATTACCTTCATCCATACCACGGCATGCAGGATCTAGTTCTGATTCATCTACTTGCATTGAGGGGCGTGTTTCAAGTGGTTGGAGCTCTGTAAAGGTTTCGAAAAGGTTTTCTCTTGGATGAGCATACAATTCTAATCCTTTTTCGTTATATAGTGCAAAAAATGGCTTCCAGGAATTTTTTAGAGTTTTCCAAACAGAGAATTTAGCATGTTTACTCATTCCCAAATATGCCAACAAAGCAGTAGCTAACTGGTCAGCATGCATACCTTCTGGTGCTATGAAACCATATTCTACAGTTTTCTCAAAATATTGTCGAAGATCCGCATTATTGGGAACTTGGCTAAGATAATTCTGAAGCATGTCTGATGATTCTAAGTCAGTTTGGGGGTAATATACTGCTAATTTGAGTGGCATTTTAATGTGGTTAAGCAATTTGATACTAAATATTTACTTAATCTAATGTTTATCTTTCTACGTAATTTAACTATCTACTTGAATACTTTTAAAATTAGGCAATGAGTCAATGATATACTGTAATGGCATTAACAAGTCAGTTTTACGATGACAGTTAATGCTCTCACTTTTTTCTAAATCAACTACCTTAATAAACCCATAAACTTAACCTAACTTATCTAATAATCTTACTTTTCAAGTAATCCTAAACCCTTAACCGGTACTGGAACTTTCACGTTGTGTACGTCAAAAACATATTTCTTTCCATGTTCTTCTAAGAATTTCAAACATGTTGAATCTACAGCACCGGTATCAGCTGTATCAATTAAGTCCAAAGCAGTTTTACGCTGGAGCTCTCCAACATCACATTCAGTATTTGTTATGTTTCTTACATAATTATCCCAGCTAGTATTTAATGCTGCTGACTTCTTTTTGTACAACGCACAGTAAGCAAGGTCCGGAAATGTGGCTACTTCAAATTCTTTAGCGACAAGATCTTGTAAGTACATGTATTCAATCTTGTATTGCTCTGCTACTTTTGTCTGTATGGTTTTGAAGTCAGCAATCAATTTTTTGGTCTGATTTACAACAGGAAGTAGTGTATGAGCAGCTGTGGTTGGATTGGAACCAAACTGATATGCTACCTGCATCGTCGTCATACCCGCGTAAGATAGTATAGTGGAAACATATTTCTTAAAAGCTTTCCATATTGGTGGAAGAGTTGTATCGGTAGTTGATATGACATCAGAAGTTATTAGCTTTCTAACTTCTAGAATGTCATCAAGATACTTGGCAACTACCAATAGATCTCTCCCAAATATATTCTCTGTAAGTTTGGGAGCAGGGTAACCAATTGTAATAAATAAAGCATCAATTCTAGACCATAGCCATTTAGATACGTTGTCTTGTACATCTGTAGCTGCATCTTCTCCGCCACTTGATCTCTTGGCAGGTGCAGCAACTCCTATAAATGCTGCTTTGATAAGGTCTTTGTTACTTATCCTATGATCAGGACTGAGCCAGGTAGTTACATCATCTTCACTAAAGTATACACGGTTTATAATGCCGGCTTCATGTAATTCTTTCCTCCTACGTGCTCCTTCATCAAAGATTTTTGCTGGCATCAATGCATAGTAAGCGTTAAAGTAAAAACTAAGAATCATATTAATCCTTTGTGGTGTAACAGAGCTTTCTTTTCTCAGCACTCTTAAATGTTTAAAGTTGGCTGCATGTTTGCTACAATAAACTAGACAATCAAAAGATCTAACTCCAATGGTGGGAACTCGGGTATCAGCTTCTTTAACAATATAGTCATCGTACTTTATTGTTGAATAAATATTTGAGCCTAATAACCATGTGCAAAAATGTCCTGCAGGTCTGAGATAAGGAAAATCAATTTTAACAAGTCCTAGGTCACTGATTAAATTTTGATATACATCTTTGGGACACAAAAAAACATCGGACTCAACGTCATAAATGCCTACTATCGATGTTGCAAAAACGTAATAGAACACACCTAAATTTTTATATTTTGTTAAGTAGATCTCTTCATCTGCATTTGATTGGGGATTTGTGTACAAAAATTTGATCTTTGCCTCTTCTAACTCACCCTTAAGTTCTTCATCTACTTTTAGTTTGTTGACCAAGGCATCAGTCTTTTCAATTTTGTTTTTTGCATCTTTTTCTTCAATACGAGCAACTAACAGCCTTCCAAAGACCTCAAATTGTGGGAGATTCATCCTTAAATTCTACCAATGTAAAATAAAGAATATTATAAAAAGAGAGTTTAGAAAATCAGTTTATAAAATTATACCTAACGAACTACCTATTAAAATCAAGAAAATATTTAGTCAAGCTTGAATGTGAGTGACTATTTTCTTGATCTCACTTTTTCCTTCTTATTAAGCTTTTTCTCATTATTAAAATTAAACTTTTTTACTTTTG
>Ga0308189_10000002_pt1 | contig 32187 bp, 2 predicted proteins | sample ER_RNA_184_FD_200969 | JGI IMG/M metagenome (GOLD analysis project Ga0308189, IMG submission 200969) | Metatranscriptome of bulk soil microbial communities from the East River watershed near Crested Butte, Colorado, United States -... | ecosystem: Environmental > Terrestrial > Soil > Floodplain ... | reverse complement strand
GTTGTATAACCCCGATCGAATAAGGGTTTCAACGTTTTTATCCAAAATTATTAGTAGCGATTGTTAGTTTCACTAGCCATCGTGCTTGCGAAGAACCTTTCAAGAAATAAACAATCTTAAATAATCCTAAAACAAACACGTTGGCTTTGTCACCCATCGTGCTTGCGAAAATTTTTAAAAACTTAAAATATTTAAAACCAAAAACATAGTAAACAATATAAAATAAACAATGGTTTGGGAAGACGACCACTACGGTGGTTCTGTCTGGCGAACCGACCATGATGATGAAAATCATGATGGTTCTGTTTGGCAGACCCCTGATTCCGAGAAACCGGCAGCGCAACATATTGCAACCCCGGTACAAGAAGAAAGTGACCGTCCGAAACAATGGTCTAATACTATTGTATACTTTACTGATATCTATGGTAAAGTAACAATCTGTGAGACTGTTGATGAGTTCATGGTATGCTCCGGTGAAGAATATGGAGGTGATTATATCGCCGCCGCCGAAGTATTTTACCATGCGGTCAAATACCCAGGTGCGTGGAAAGTTATGAATATGGCTCGGAATATCACTATGACCAAACATATCAAAGGCGAACAGGCCAAGCTCGAAAAACAACAGCGTGAAGAAAATGAAAAGCGAGAGGCGCAACTTATTGCAAACCTCGCTGCTATTGAGGAGACCAAGAACGAAGAGATCGAAGAGGAACAACAGGCAGCGCAACATATTGCAACCCCCGTTGTACAGGCAGCGCAACAAATTGCAACACCTGTTATCCAGATCGAAGAACAATCGACCGAAGCCCAGGCAGCGCAACATATTGCAACCCCTGAAGCTGAAGAGGCGCAACATATTGCAAATCTTCGAGATTGTCCTATCGAATCTTTCGATATTTCCACTGTCGCCCATCTACTTCCGACCGCCCTGCCTACTCGTTCCAAGAAAGTATTTTCCTACAAAGCTGAAAAGAAGATAGTTGTCTCCAGAAAACAGAAGTTAGCGGAAAAACGTCTTGAGAAAGAAATTGAAAACCGAAGACGTTTGAGACAGGTTCGAGAGATTTCTGAAAACTATGTAGTTCCCAAAAGTCATTTCAAAGAGGTTACCGGCGAATATCAGTCCTACACACCTATTGTTCAAACCAATAGCTCCAAATTTATTGGTCCTAAGAATATGGTTGTTAGACCATACCGTGCAACGCAACAAATTGCAACCCACGGCAATAAGATTGTAGGAAGACATGTTTACCCAAGAACTTCTTTGAGAGATTCAAGAAAATCAACGAAGACTCTTGTCACCGGAAGATATGAAACATACAGAATCTCACCTCGCTCTTCCAAGAGAGGTATTAGGTTCTCATCGTGTGTCAGACGTGTTGCTGCCGCTCATGGAGTTAAGTACAACGGACCAAACGATATTGTATCCCTTATTGATGCTATCAAGGTTGTAAAACCTGAGTTTGATCTATTTACAAGACTTTATACACGTTTCGAAGGTGAAGATTCTCCAAAGAACCACATTTCAGTGAACGCGTTCAAAAATTGTACTGAGACAGATTTCGCTACCCTGAAGAGTATTTGCCCGACATACAAGTTCTACAGTACCGACGAACCAGATTTTGTGCCCTTTAAGTCTTATACTGAGAAAGCTCAAAGACTCCGTTGCGAAGGACTTATCCCAACCAACGAACAAGATCCATTGGTCAATGTAGTTCCACAGTTTGCTAGATCTGATATTGAAGCCACATGTACCTATGTTCCAACGGTTTCTATTGCGCCCATGCAAGTTACTACAGTTGTAGTAAAGAAACCAAAAACTTCTGAAGAGTACCTCCGAACACATAGCGAGAATCTCACTGCGCAGAGGAGCAACGTATTGCGAATCTGTGGTCAATCAGGAAGAGAGACAGAAGTTGTATCGTACACATTGTCTTGTGGTACCGGAAAAACTGGAACCGTTCCTCAATTGAAGTTGCTTGAATTTGCTAGAGGTGTTAGCCTCGCTGTTCCAACAACGACTGCCCGTGATGAAGCCTATAGTCTGTTGACCACCGTGAAACCGAATGGAAGAGAATTGATCGATGTTGCTGTCCGCAGAAATGGTGAGACTGAGAGAATTCGAAAGGATAGTGGTTATCCTCAAATTTTCATAAGAACCCATGCCGCGAATTTGTTATCTATGATTCACAATTTTGATGACTGGAGCAAGAACGTCAAATGTCTTATTATTGACGAAGTCCATGAGTATAACTTCATGACGCAAGTTCTTTATGATCTTGCTATTGATGCCGAGTTAAAACAGATTATTCTCATGACTGCTACTCCTCTAGGTGCGAAAACGATCGATATTTCTCAAAATTTTCCAAATCGCGTTACCTACATGCTCGAAAAAGAAGATGCTCTCGAAAAATCTGATGTGTCGAATTTCATGACCAACTTAGAGATTACGCAATTGTTGACGAATTTAATAGCTGATAAGAAGAACGTGCTTGTTGCTGTGCCTAGTCTTGCTTGGGGAGAAAAAGTGTCCGCTGCTTTTCCCACGATTGCAACTTGTTTGTTGTTTTCGAGAAAAATGGTTAAGAACAGAGAATTATTACTTGAACGAATTCAAGCTAAGAGCCGAAAACCGATAAAAAATATGGTTCATAAAGAGTATATTGCAGCTAGAAAGGCAATCACTGATGATCTACCGTTTTTGAATACGATTGCTGCAACTTGTACTTTCGAGTATAGAAACTTATCTTATACCGAATACTTGGATGCCAAAATTAAGGACAATAGAAAGAAAGGAATTGTTACTATGATATGTGCTACGATGATTGCCAAAACTGGTTACACGCCAGATGTTGACGCCGTTGTTGTCATTTCACGGAAGAACACATCATCTATCAATTATTCGAAACTTGAGAAGATTGAAGATTTCGCTGATCCTAAATGCTACGATGACATTTCCGATAAGGTTACTATTCCCATGACTGTTTCTGATGTTACACAATTTCAGGGACGTGTTGGTCGTATCAAGAGTGGTGAAAGTTATATTATTGGCAAAGTTGTCGCAGATAACGAAACCTTGAGTTACAACGATCGAGTTTTGTATGAAACCGCCATGGCTGCTGTTACTGGAATGACAAGGTATACTAAAGAAGAATATGTGAACAATGTCCTCAAGTTGTCTAATAATCCGATTTTTGAAGTTGAAAATCTAAGAAAATTGCGAGAAGCGCGTAAACAAGCACAGCAAGAATACCTCAAGAAGGGTTCTTCTGAGGCTTTTGAAATACTTGAACAGATCCATGAAGATATTGAGATTACATGTAATATTATTAAGGACTCGAAACATGGACATAAAAATATTGCTCCTAAAGTCGAAGATATTGTTGCTTTTAGTGCTAAGAACATATTTCATCCTATTCCTGTGCCAACAGTTGCTCCAACTGGCAGAAATCCGATTCCTACTACGATGAAGAAGCTTGATGCTAAGAACTGGGTTAAACTTGCGTTACAACAAAAGTTTGATTCTATTTTTGATAATAAGCCTGCCATGTCGAAGGGAATTGGGAGTACTGCGATTAAGAATGCTGGACAAGCTCGTAAACTTTACACGACCAATTTGTGTAAACTGATCCAAGCTCAGAAAGTTGCTTTTGATCAATACGCTATGGCCACTGATATTGCTTATGAGTTTTATAAAGAATATGCATACGATGCTTATGCAATGGGTGCTAATTCCTGGGTTACCGAAAGTGATTGGATGGAATGTAGTTTAGATTACGATGATTACGATATTGATTTCAAGTCCGAATTATACCACAAACAGGCTGAACAACGTAAGGCGTTTAATATTCGATGCGAGTCTTATGACCCTGTAAGATTCGCCCGTTGTGTGTACTATCATAAACGTCATTCAATGACTTACGAATTGTCCAAGGAAGAAAAACGCTTGATTGACAATGTTAAGAATTGTAATGAAATTCATGAGCGCACCGAAAAGGGGGATCGTTTCAATATGACTGATGAAATGCGCCGTTTGATTAAAGATCCTAAGAGTATGATGAATCCAAGAGCTGCTTATCTCGCAAGAGAAAAGGAGATCGAAGAACACATCAACTCATCAGAAGAGGTTGTTCATCAAAGTGCTGATATCATAGATTGTACTCGTTGTGAGAGACAATTTAAATTCAAAAATAAAGGTACGTTGTGTTCTTTCTGTGTCCAAGAAGATAACGAAAAGAAACAACTTGCTGAAACACATCGACCTGAACATGACTACCAATTGAGACGTAAAGGTAAAACACATTACTGTACGAGGTGTAAAGCAGAGTATAGTGCGAAAGAATGCATTGCCCAAAGGAATTGGATGTGTTGTAATTTGAATGTAGTCGCTGGTATACCTGTTGGCGGGAAAAAGAAGAAAGTTGTTCGCATGAACGAATCTGATCTTGAAGACAATGGTGATGACGATATTGGAGTTTCACAATCCATGATTGATAGATTTGCTTCTGAAGCAAAACCACAGGTGGCGCAACAAATTGCAGAACCTGTGAGTCAACCAGCGCAACAAATTGCAAAAGTTGAAAAGAAGATTCCACAGACTATTGTCCCCATTGTCATTCCAAGTACATCTATTGCCGTTCCTCAAATAGTTCCAGTTGAAGGATTCAACCCCATTTTTGAAAGTACCTCGGTTATCACACAGTTCGGATCTACTGCTCAAGTATCGTACAATTTCCCACCTGCGGCAGCGCAACAAATTGCAACCCCACAGAGTCAGCCAGCGCAACATATTGCAAAAGCTGAAGAGATTAATCTTTTTGATCTACAAAAGATTTGCAAACACGAAGAATTTGTTGATACTCCAGTGTATTCTGCACAATGTGATTTCATTTCAAGAAGTTGTATTCGATGTTCTCTAACAAAGAGATTGCAAGAACAACCCCACGTTTGTCATATTGATCGTTGTGACTATACGGAAGACGTTTGTTTAGGTTTCGAACGAAAGATGTACAAGTGTCGAAATTGTCCTAAATCGTTCGTGAAGAAAGGGAAACATCTTGTACATGATGTCATCATCCCAAGACAAAAATGTTCTTTGTGCGACTACGTTGTTCCCGTTGTTGAAGAAAAAGATGATTTTGTACCAGTAATCAGAAAGAAAAAGATAGTGAAGAAAGTTGATGTTGCCCAAAGTTACAAATCACATGCCACCGATGTTCCAAGAAGACCATTCAATTGGGATCTCATCGAAGCCGGACATTTGAATTCATGTTCTAAAGTTACCTGTTCCGGTATGTGTCCAATTCTGCAAAGTAAAACAGTGGCTACGACTCCGACTCCAGTTCTAAAAATTGGCAATGTTGCTATTATTCCTCAGAACGTAAGCTCTCCTCAGGAAGGACAAATCCCAATAGTTGAGACAGTTGAAAATACATGCCGTGCAATGATTCCACTCAAAAAGAGATACGAAACTTATGATAGTTTTTCAGAAAGTGGAAGAGCGCCACCGATGGCTTCATGGGCAGCGCCGAATTGGTTAGTTAAGTATTCACCGTTCAAACGCACCACTATTACCGATCCTTTGATGAAAAGAATTACCTCGTGTGTTTTAGCTTATGAAGATAGATGGGAGAAAGTATCGCGTGCTTTCGAAATCGAAGAGATTCAATCGAACACAAAATGGTTGAAGAAATATGAAGAAAACTTGTCACAAAAGAAATCTAAAAATGATATCTACGCTGCCCAATTGCAAGTTGTGACTCAAAAAGATATTCTTGAGCGTATTTTAACTCCTGAATACAGGCTTGATTGGATCACAAGGAGGATGGGATGTAGTTTCAATTTCTATCGTGCTGCTTGCGCTTTGATGCATTACCATGATGTGTTATGTTATTGCCCTAGTGTTAATCGTCAATACAACAACGACCACGTTATTTGTGCTTTGTGTGATGGAAAATGGAATAAGAAAGAAGTCACTGTAGTTTATATTTGTGACCATAAACATGAACTCGTTACCCACCAGGATTCTCTCCTCATCAAATCAACAGATAAATATCCAGCAAGTAGGAAATTTGTGTTCAACACGACCGTCTGGAAGGCCTCCGAGTTGATGGAAGATGACATCTTTGACCGCGTTTTTGATACCAAAAGAGCTCTTAGAAACTGCAAAGACAATAAGATGCCTGGTTTGATCGACAATCTTAAAAGGGAATTAGCTGAACTTCAATCAGAAATTGACCGCTGTGGTGGATTTGATACTAAATATATAAATCCAGCCCATTCTCTGGAAGGACCAATCCCAAAAGAGAACACAATCGAGTCAGAAGCCAGCGAGCCAGAAAAGACTTTTGAGAGTGTTACTGCAGAAGAAACTCCATCGCAACGAGTTTTAGAGTTTTTGTCTAGAGAACCTTTGATGACGAGATGGAGAGATCCTAAAGATTCCGAGTTACCTATTAGACATTTCGATGATACCGACCTTGTAGATAGAGTTCGTAAAATTGGTTTCCAAAACGAAATTTCCGAAACTGTTGACCTCGAATTTTGTTACGGAAGTATACTCCCTAAGTTTATGCAACCGATTGGACTTGCTTCAAAAGATTCCTGCAAGTACATGAGTCGGGTTTTGAAAATGGGAAAGTATATGGAAGTCAACCCTTGTGAATGTGGTCAACATAACACGTACATGAAAACTATTGAAGGAGTGACATTGTGTGCTAGTGTCCCCATTGAACACTCTTTCATTGCTTGGAAAATGGTTGATAACAAGGTTAAGAATGCTCATATGTGGATTGGACTCAATGTATCTGGTCTTCGATGCAATAATTTGTTTTATTCGGTGCAAGTTGATAACTTCTTGTGGACTCGTATTAAGGATGAAACAAAGAAAGATCTCAAAATTTCTTCAAATTATTGTAAATTCATCGTAGTTCCTGATGCCGAATATCCTCAGATTGGACCTGATCGTGTTTTCACTCGTGATTATACTGTTTATCGTTTAGATGGAAGGACCGAACAGGGTGATGTTTTGAATAAAGATGTTTCGCCTGATTACACCCTTGAAGCGGCTGTACACTTATTGTCCGATATCAAAATGAAAGCTGCTGCCATAGACCTCTTCGAGTGGTTATGGAATCACATTCGAAATAATAAAGATGATGATGATGTTAGTCCTGACGCCCTCAGGGTCCGTTTTGCCCAAAACAACGAAACGTTTAATGAATGGGTTAAAAATTTATATGATGATATCGTAGATAAGAAACCAAGGCGACGATTGATTAAATTTGTTTCAAGAGCTACCGGGAGAGTGTATTACAATACTTTCTCGCGCCGATGGGGTAGACTGTCAATGGAAGAAAAATATAGGCTTCACCAGATCGAGGAAGCTTTTGGTTTCAAAAATTCGACCGATTTATTTAATTTATTTAGGGTGTTACCGTTCGATATCGTATGTTCTTATCTGAGTTTTGACAGATTCGAGAATAAGTTTTCTGGTTACCAATATTCTCCGTCTGGATTTGTTAAATATTATGATGATGAAAAGATTACTATGAGTTCTTATGCTATAAATAGATTTGGCAATCGTGCCTCAGATAGCTATTTGGATTTTAATGTTATTAGATCTGCGGTTAAGAAGGGCCGTACCACTTTTGATTATTGTGGCTGTACATATACTTCGGGTCCCGCTCAAGATTTCATTGGCGATGTTTACTTGTACGGAGAAACGGATGATTATCGATTCACCGTTGCTCAAGATGCCGTTACTGATTTTGTAACTTTGGGTCGTCAAAGGAAACGTGGAATTCAGATAGTAGAAGATACAGATGATATACAACATCGTGAGGTATTGAAAGCTGTTATGTGCGGAAACACAACGTTCGAGTATTGTGGTAAGACCTTCAGAACTTCGAAACCCGCCCCTGGATTAGGAGCCGTTAAAGTTCATAGTGCTTCTGGTGATTGGATTATAATTATTGATGATAAGAAAATCTTTAGTTTTGAAAAGATCCAAGTGCGGAATAGAAAATCCGGTCCCAAAATGCCACTGGAAGGACAAATCCCAAAGGTGGAACCGGTTCATATCATTAATCAGTTTTGGTTAAATGGTATCGCTCATTTAAAATCTATCGGATCAAGATGTAATGTGACCAATAAAAATATGAATGCTAGTTTTAACTATTATAGTATTTTATTTCCCCCCGTGTCTCCCTCAACATATGAAACTTTGTATGAAAATGGTTTTGATTATGAAAATAAACACAATCGATATATGTACGATGAAGAGAAATTTGATGTTATAACTCCACGTCAATACCGTTCTCGTCAGTTCGTGATCGAAAAAGAAACTGTACTTAAGAATGCTCGTGCAAATTGCAAAATCGGAAACCCCAAATTCCGATCAGATTTAGCTAAGTTTGTGTTACAACGAAAATACAAGCCTGAGTTAGATCATGGTACTGAATCAATCGGCCACACAATGCCTGCGGAAGGACCAATCCCAAAACAGGAGCCAATTGATACCGAAGACAGTGATAGTGAAGATGAAATTGAATCTGATATTGAAATTACTAAGAACGAAACCGTGATACCCATCATCGTTGTGACTGAACCAGAAATAGTAGAGGAAGAGGTAAGTGAAGGACAAATCCCAATCTTATCTATGCAACCTGAATATGTTGCTGTCCCCTGCCCTCATGTTTCGACAAAGAAAGTGAATGTTATTGAAGAAATTGTGTTTAGAAACAACGATAAATCTGTTCGAAAAGACCGAAAACAAAAACGTAAAACCTTTGAATTACGTAAAGGAGCTGGAATGACTAAACCGTACAATGTGAAAGAATTCAAGACTCTCGAACAAAGTTTGGATATTGAAGCTACACGTAGAAACTTGAGAACTGGGTTGTTACTCAATTCAGCAACGAGTGTATTTACGGAGAGTTTAACGCGTCATTCTGCTACTTACATGTACCGACACGAAGGGAATTCCCAAAAAATTCCTAAACCAAGTGGTAAATCAACTGATTCACTTGTTTCGTGTATGAAAAGTAACAAGTCCGATAAAAGAAGGAATCGAAAAGCTAGACATTGTGGTTTCGTTCCAAAACATAATGCTAAAGATGCATATCCTAGTTTTGACGATAGTATTGCTGCTTTCTGTGCTTCTTATGCTCTCGATAAATTTGGAGCTTTTGATACTGAACGACCTTCTTCTCGTAAAAATCGAATGGCCCATGAAAGATTTGAAAAACGTAGAAATGCAAACGAGAAAAGATGGAAGAGAACTTTTGTTTCCGAGACTCATGAGCAACTTAATGGTGAAATTTCTGTTGCTGTCAAGGAACAAAAGTTAGAAAATGCGCGTAAATGGGAAGCTGAAAAACTTGCTCGTAAAGAACGTGAGACCGAACAACTTGTTTCTATAAACAAGAAAATTTCCAAACAGTACAATATGATCATTAATTTAAATGTACTTCTTAAATCTGATGTTAAAGAACCTGTAGAGTATATTAGTTTGTACCCCGCAAGAGTTAAACTCATTCAATTGAACAAAATATTGGATGCTTACTTCAACAAGAAACATGAGGAGTACAAAAAACGTACTACTATGAGGCAAGAACGAATTGAGTTACTAAAGAAGAATGCTTTACAACAAAGGAAAGAGTTCGATGATTTTTGGTCTACTGAAGCTGTTAAATTCGGAGTTACTGGAAAGACTAATGATCAAATCGTATCGTTATTAAATCGATTCTCTGATACTGATGGCTTCTGCTGGGTTAAATGGTACGTCCGCACAATGACACCGCTCCCAGTAGATTTCATAAATATGGCGAATAGGAATCTTAGCGTGATTTTGAGTGATATGAAAAGATACCACAAAGGTGGATTTCCATATCTAAAAGCTCAACCGATCGTGATCAACGCAATCAAGAAGAGCGCACATATCTCTACTTGTAGTTCAACAAAAGATATTTATATCCAAAGATCTATAAATCATATGAGTGATGTTTCAACGATAACTGTCGGTTCATACGGAGCGATTGAAAAAGAACCCAAAATTCCAGACTCGCATGAATATGGTTACACTTATCTTAAATTGTATCATCACAATATCTGGAATGATGTCGTTAAAGATTTTGGGTCTATGCCGCTGTTAGTTAAATTATTGAATTCAACGAAGTATATTATGAAAGATAGTTGGTTAACAAATGTTCATATACGCGTTCTGTCTGAAGACATTTGTTTGATAGAGGATGGACTCAGAACCCGTGCCACATTAATGAATCAACTGCGAAGTCAGGTCGATTTCAATATTAATGTTAAGATTGGCAGACTTTTTGAGACCGGACTTGTGGAAGGACTTATCCCAAAGCTCGTCAACAATAGTGTCGAAATAATCAATGAGGACATTATTGCTAGTGCGTTGATTCAACAATGTGCCTACAACCTTTCGGGTCGTAAACCGGGAGATTGTGAGTCTTATATATTGAAGAGTTACGATTGGTATTATATGCGCATAGTCCAGAGATATGATGATCAATTCCCTAGCGCGAATCAGGGAGATTGTTTCTCAAAAATGATCCGTGAAGTTTTGGATACGAAATTCAAAAAGTTCCTTAGTATAGCTAACATAGAAGAAAAAGATTTTGTATCTACCAAATCTTTAGCTGCCCTGGATAATTTGAACGAGGACATATCCGTTATTGGTGTGCTTAGACAGTTTGCACGCATGCCAGTTGAAAATTCAAATTATACAATTGGAGAACGTATTATCCATGTTACTTATGCGCCACATTGTTACTATTATGAGCACAACCACGTTTCTTTCGAACAGAGCGATGGTTATTCAGTGCCTATCTCGTTCAACAATTTCATTAATTGGAATTATGATATCTTCAAACATATCAACTTCTATAGTGAAAAGAGTGAAGAGATTGAAGAAGAAAAACGATTAGTTCTGACCGAGGAAACAAATACCTCATGGATCAATCTTATTAAAGAACGATCCATGGTCAAGAACACTGTAGCTAGTCGTGTTGCTCGCCACATTGATCAATATGGGGAAATTGATGTCACTAGAATAAATTCATCCGATGCTATGTTATTGTTTTCTAGTGGAACACTAGCTGAGAAAGAAGCTGGGAAAACTGATAAGGAACCCCCATGTATGGTTAATTTCGCTGTTCGCGCTACTGGAAAACCATATAGTTCTAATACTGATATTTATACAGTCGCTGATTTGAGAATGTATTATTATAATAACGTGAACATCTCTTCCGCTTATGATGTTGCACCTGCGTTAAATATGAATAGAGAAGTTTTTGTTAATGTTGTTGATGAGAAATCACATCTCAACAACCATGTTTCTATCGATTTCTGGGATAGGCCTGATCTTACAGAAGACCCTATTCAAGTCACGCTAGCTGAATTTTTGAATCAAGATGGTTTTAAATGGAAGTCTGGAACACGCTTCTTTTCGAAACGTGAAAAGATCGATAAATTAACCCGGAAGTTGGAGGGTGGTTTGGAAAGAGTTGCAAAGGATATTGATGCGGAAAATATGGTTACTTTATTAGCAGAAGGATCTAATCTTTTGCATCGTATTGAAAGTCTCGAGATCTCTAAATTGCGCGAAGATGCTCCAATGCATCCAACATCTACGTCAGTTACTAGTGCTGAACAAACCGTTCGTAGATACCAAGATTCTTATAGACAAACATATAACCAAGTTGCTAGTTATATGCAAAGTGCGAGTCTACAAGATAAAAATTTCAAGAACACTTCCGTCGAAAATGAGAAATCCTTTACAAGAAATGCTTTATGGCAAGAATCTCAGACGGTTAGAAAGGAAGTTAAAGATCTTGAAATGTATGAAAGACGTAATCGTGATGCTCGTGATATGTTTGATGAAAAGAACAGACTCGATCGAGAACTAATGTATTTGAGAAACGAATTGTCCGAAAAACGTTCTGATTACGAATTCGAAAGAGCTCAAGAAGCTTTATCTCACCTCGAGGAGAGACGTCACAATAACACTTTGTTGATGCATGATAAATCTGTCCAAGCACAAATTGACTTACAGATTCAATCTCTCGCTAATTCTAAAGAATTAGCTGTGTTTAATCGTGATCTTATGAGAGATAGAAAGTGTTTGACCAAACTCGCCTTCGATGCAACCGCAACACCCCTACCACAAGGTTTTGAAATCAAGAACATTTACGTTTTGCAACAGTATTTCTATAAGCATTATAATGTAAATAACATAGAAGATCTTGTTCCAAAGATCAATGCTGATAGAATTGTTTGGGTTTCTTGTTTCAACTCTGAACACTCCGAATTGAACCATGCTGTGTTAGACACTTGGGATTTGACTAATGATTGGTCAAGAACACCCGTGACTTTTGGTAAGTTTTTGTCCTCTATACCAAAACGCGACCCTGAAGCGGAATTTGGTCGTCGTCGCTCACACCATGGACACCCGTTGATACCAAGAAAATGGAATTTTGCTACGTTATTTCATTCGAATGATAGAAAAATGAATATCCCATTGGAGATTGCGTTCCCGATTATCAAAGATAAACCTAGAAAACCTGAGTTCGAGGGACAAATCCCGGAGAAACAGCCCACCCAGCAAAGCGACAAATCGAAAGCTGGGGACGAGGCAACAGGTGAAAAGACAGGTTCTAATCAGAAGGCTCCTAAGAAGAATGACAAGAAGTTCTTTAAACATGATAATCAGTGCGCGGAATGTCAATTACCGTACGCGAAGGATATTGAAACTAGATATGGTTACTGTCCGTATAGTGCTTTAACGAAAGCTGGACGTCATAAGTGCCATACTGAGGGTAAGATGATCAAAAACCCTACGGCTGAACACGTTGACATGGTTTATGGTTGTTATGATATTCGTGAGGGTGCTGATAAATATGTAGTTAAGTTCGTTAAAGAGGGTGAATACCACGTTATGCCTGGATTACCTCTTAATGTTAACGAATTTAATGGACTCAGACGAACTGATGTGATTAATGGTGATAGATCTCCAAAAGTTGATAGTATTTTAGATAAAATTAACTTTAACGACGTACCAAATGATCTAAAAATGAAAACTGTTCAAGAAATAAGTCGTGAAAGATCTGAAGCCTTTTCTTCGCACATTGCTGAAAAGTTTGAGAAGACTGGAGAATTTGATGGATTGTATCATGAAGCTAAGATTGTTTCAAGACCTGATAAATTATTAATGAAGGTTAAAAGTGTTCTTACTTCTACTTCCCTTGAGAATCAAAAAGACTGGGGAACTTGTCTTGTTCAATTGATCAAAGATGCATATTTCTGTTTCGGTGAAGCTCCAATCGAAAAATCTCTCTATAGAGACCAAGGTTTTAAAGTGAAATCTAGTAAAATTAGATATTTCACTGATTTCAACTTGACTATTAACGGTGCCGATGCTTGTTTGAAAAGGCTTATAAAGCAGCACTACCCTTCTACCAACTCGCGGGATTCTGTATATGGTAGATTCGGTAAGTATAACTTTAAGGTCTATTTCCTCGTTAATATGGAAGTTAATATTGATCAAAACAATCACGTGACATCTAACCCGACTCCTGGTTATGGTGTATGTTCTCTTAAAGAATTCTTTAATGTTAAGAATCAACACGTTTTTAAAGACATTGTTTGGCAAAAACCGTCTAAACTAGAGAGAATTGGTCAAGCTATCACAAAAGGTATAACCACGTCTAATTATTGGTTTTTACCTTCTCAACACGCTTTTAGTGTGGTTCAACAAAATAATCGTGATGAAGCTGTTACCTTACCAAATCCAACTGAAAAGAGGCTAATCGGAGATCCTGATATGTTGATCGATTTCGTCAAAGCCGAGAAGAAGGATACTCTCATTCATTTCGGAATGGAAGCTTATTATAAGAGAGCAGTTTCTAAGACCAATACAAGACGTGGTATGGAGACCAAAGATGTCCATAACACGCAAAGTGTTCAAAACGAAACTGTCCTCAATAATTTTGTCCATGAAGTAGTAGAGAATGATCGTACTCCTATTGTTAGAATGCCCTGTACGGATGATGCTGCCAGACCCGGTGCTATGGTCAATGGTGTGTTTGTTCCGGATAATATGAACAATGATACTACAATTACAATTGCAAATTTCGCTCCTGAGTCTTCTACGGCATTAGGTAAGAAAAGAGCAACTGTACAAGCTCCGGGTAATGCTCAATACATGGCACAAGCCCCGATGAATGGTGCGGAGGAAACTATTGAAATTCCGCTAGATGACGACGTATTAACTACCTTCGTTACTGATGTAAATGATGCTAAGGTTCAACGTTCCATCACCACCACGAGACAACCGAATACGTTGGATAGTCGTGAACAGACGTATGGTGGATATTTCGAAGAAATACAAGAGCCAATATTCGATAATGGATGGCAAACGAGGGCTTTGAATCAAGTTAATACTTTTTTCGCTGCGAATCGCTTGACACCAACCGGAAATATCGTTCGTGATGTTACTAGAAATTTCCGTGAATTTTACGAACTGGTCGCATATAATTATCGTTTGGAAGAAACTCGTGTTATGGGACTTCAGGAAGAACGACTCGGTACCATAGACAATATAGATGGACGAGTTCAGATGCGTGATGCTAAGATCGAAACTGCTAATGCATACATTCGTGAGATGAAGCAGGTCATTCAGATGAATGGTGGACAATCTGTCGTGATTAGATTTTGTCCTAAGACTGTTATAGTTGAAGTTGTTCATCCAATGTTCATTAAAGTCGTTAAACAAGCTGTTATCCAATCACCGAATTTGATGGATTCAGTTTTCATCGTGTGTACTGGTCAATCTGATGTTGGGATGCAACGATTCGAACGTTTGCTTGATGTTGATTATCGGGCACATCCTAAATCTAATTTTACTCAGTCACTCGGAATGATGTCTACACCCGTTCTTTTTATTCATGCTATATTAAACTTGATCTATTTGTGTTTATTGCACCCCATATTCACTCACACTGTGTTTGGGTTGGGATTACTCGTATTGTTTATACTAGAGTTAGTTCTATGGCATGACATACCTTGGGTTTGGGCAATAACGACTGTGTGTTTCTCGTTACTTGAAAAATGGACTGAAGAATTTGGTAGACAAATCGGTGTTAATGTTGCTGTTTGTGCTTGTTCAGAGAATTACAGCTTAGCGAATGATAATTCTGTCAAATTTAAATTTGGACACACAGCTGTATTAGGGGATGGATTATTCAGATCATTGTCCGATGGTTTGATGGCTCTCCTCCAGATCCCACACGAAATTCCTCTCTGTCAAACACCTTTTGATATATTATGGAGTGTAGTTGTAAATTTGAAACGTGCCCACATAGACGGTGGTATTGCACGTACCGGTCGTGATCGTTATTACAATCAAATCGCAATAATGGATTTCCTTAACGGACCCATATATTATATATCGAAATTGTGGAATTTGATTGCTATATATTTATGTTACGTCATCGTGGCTGTTATCTGCACTATTGTTAAGGGTATCTGGAGTTTCTTCGTTGACATTGTTCCGTTAGCATGGAGAAACAGACTTGTTCGCCACATGATCATCCTAATTCTTTCTCTTCTAGCAATAACTCTACTTCTTTGGGTTATGTTATGGATGAATCAAGCAGAACCTGAACACAAACATCGTACCGGTGTGCTTTGTCCGAAACCGGGGTTGATGTGCAGAAACATGGGTACGCGTTGTCCTCAATACAACGATGATGAATGTTTATGTAAAGATTTCATCAAATGTGCTGAGAATGTTTGCTGTTATCAGGCGGAGCGACAAATCGAGAAACCTGAGATTCCCAGTGATGGTCCTAAAAAACCTGAGGGAGACGACAAACATTCTAACAAACCGGATTCTTCTGAACCCGATTCAGACGATGGTAAAGAAAGCCCAGTAGACGAAGGACAAATCCCCGACTCTACCTTTCTTTTGCCTGAAAATCCGTCCAAGATTTTTCAATTTCTTTCTCATTATCTTCATAGTGCGTCCCAATGGACTGAAGAGAGTTTGAAACAGGCATCGTCGTCGGTTTCAGAAACTGCTCGGAATTTCGCGTTTTCTAGTGCTGGAAATGTTAAATCTACTATGAATGTACTTGGTAACAAATATGAATACAATTGGGCTACAGCTAATGGTTACGAACCTTCGCTCCAAGATAGAATGAAAGGTGTTAAGCCGGTCTTCTATGAAGATAAAAATGGTTTACAAGTGTTTTATGAGTATAGCGTTGATTTTGTCCCTCGTGATGCTAGTGTTCGTGGAAAAATTATATTGATGGGACAAAAACTGTTAGTGGGTGAATTTTATTTATACCAGGGTTTGACTAGTTCTTACATGCAACCTGAAGTTAATACACCGATCATTGTATTGTGGATGATATTCTTGGTTATCTTCTTCTTCCTGGAATATAAAGGGAATAAATTCTTTTGGTATTTTAAGTTAACTTATTTTATTATTGAGTTCTCAGTTGGTTTGTTTCTAATTCTATACACTAACATTCACACAATGACGGCTGAACATTTCTTACAGGTGCATGAGTCTTTACATTACCCTGTAAATGCTTGGGGACTACATAAACCTACTTGGAATATTCTTCTTTTTGGTGGGGCCATCGTCTTTTTAATTGCGCAAATAGTTGCAGTATTCAATGGCTGCCGCAATTTATTAGGAGTTATTGGTTTTGCTACAGCGAAAGTTCAAGACAAACGTGTTGATGGACAACCTCTCGCCTCTGGTGCTAAACACGCCACGCAAACTCAGAGATACCTTGTTAACACGCTTTGTGCATTGATAATCGTAATGGTGACAGTTGTTAATTTTAGAGCTGCACCTCGAAGATCCAAGGACGGTGTTATAACCCTTAGCTGGATGCAGATTATACTTGAGTTTTTATCAGGTATTTTTTTTATTAATTGCGTCGGTGCTATATATCGTAATCGTAAATATCTCGCTCTCGTTTTTTATATTTTGGGTACGATCGTTCTATATACTGCTTTCTTTATGCCTGCCGTAAAGCATGACGTTAGCACGTATATGTCGTGTGATCAACAATTCGGTTCTATCCGTTTAGTCGATCCTTTTTGTAAATTTTTGGATAATGATGATTTCGAATCATTTTCCACGTCATGGTTCGGTGTTCCTCAAAAACCGATGACAAATACGACTTTCTTCAACCAAATGTTAGAAGATGTTTCGGATTATTTTTTGAAGGTTGAAAATTCGATCGATAAGAATGTAAATGAACTTGACAATCTGAAGTTTACAGAACCTGATTCAGCTCTATTTGTGCTACGTGGCTTACGTGATCGTTTTTATGATCAGTATAATGTCACAACCAATTTTGCTATTAAATTGGTTAATCAAACAGATTCCCCAGGAGTAACAGAGAAGATAAACTCCGCGTTATCGCCTTTGTATAGTGCTCTAGGTGAACGCATTATAAAATGGGAAACTGAAAAGGAACAAATAGACAGAATAGTTCAACAACGAGCGGATATCTTGTTTTATATTCATTGTATTGTAGCTGGTGCTGTCATGGCTATATTCTTTGGTGCTAGTTGGTTACATCGTAGAAAAGTCGCCATCGTCTATTCAATGGGATGGAGAAGATGGGTTCCGGCATTCAAAGCCTTTTTCTCGACTGGTCAATTTTATTTTACTATACATTATGCAGATGCAGCTCTATCGAAAACTGGTAAGCAGTACAAAGTCATCTGGGTTGACAACGTGATAGAACACGTTAAAAAGTCTTCCGCTGTTATGGTTAAAGTAATTATTGGCTATGAGAGTGATGGAACCCCCAAATATGATCACATGCAAGGTAATCTTGATTTGTGGGCTCAAGCTTCGACTTGTGCTCATGCCTCAGATGGGCCTCCCCTTGCTGTAATCATCGATAACGAGGACGGTGAACCTCAAAAGTTAGAATGTACCATGTATCTAAAAGATTCTGATGTTGCGTTTTTCGGAGATCATTATGATTTTGAAAGAAAACCAATGTATGATGGACAGGCTGTTTTCGCTGCTGACGCAAATGGTACGGTCGCTCCTGGACAATTAATTGCGTTTCCTAGATCAGACGGAACTTCTGTGCTCGCATTAGTCGCTAATCTCGCTTTTGGCGGATCTGGGTGCACTTGGATTACCATTGATGGTCATCCTGTGTGTATCCAGGGAAAACATGGTTACCTTGTACATATGGGTAAACCTGACGATATGATCAAAGCTAGAGAGACTATTATCGTCAAACCAATCGAGATTATAACTAGTGATAGTGCGATTGAAGTCGTCAAAAGAATTATAAATGCAGCAACACGTTCTGTATCATATGACTTTAGACCTCCTGGTGAGGGGAAAACGTCTATTGGTGTTCATAAAGTTCTCGAAGAAGCTAATGGAAAAGCTCTCCTTCTTATTCCAACAAGATCTGCTGCTTCCAGTGCGTACGTAAATCACTTACGTTTACAATCTGAGGGTCATAGACAGGATCTCGGTGTGTCAATTAAAGCCGGGGGACAGTCTGAAGGGGACTTAAGAACTGCACATCTGAACATTGAGACCACAGATACAATGATGGTTAGAATGATCCACATGCTTAAAAATGCGCGTGATAGTAAGAAGAGTTTCGAAGGTATGTGGAGAGAAAAGATCGATAACGTGTATAAATATTTGTATCTTGATGAAATACACGAAAAGTCTGTATCGGTTCAATTTATTAAACGCTTTGTCGAAAGCAAACTCGCGATAAAGGATGCGAAAGAAAAGAAAGCCGGAACGAAATTTGTTATGATGACTGCAACTCCTCCTGGACGCAACTACCGGCATACGAATAAATTTAAGGGCATGTATCGACATCGTCCTTTCGATTTTCTTGGTTGGATGAAGAGTTTGAAAGATAATATTAATGATGTAGAAATGATTGCGAAAAAGAAGTTTACTGAACTACATCAATTTCCAACCGAACCTCGCAATTGTCGCCTTAAAGATGAAATGCTCTGGGAAAAATTTCCAATTGATGATTTTGGTTCATCAAAAGAGAATGTGATTTTATTCGGTACATCTAAGAAACAGTGTTCTTTACTTTCTGAATATCTAAAATACAAGTTAAACGGAAAGTGTAAAGATGACGAATCTGGTGAGAATATTCCTGTTGAAACGTATGCTATATATTCTACCATTGATAAAGATCAGTTGAAACACATTCAATCGGAAATGTTAGTAGACGCAAAGAATCGTATAGGAAACAATGGATATAAAAAATTTATTATTGTCACGAATGGACCCATGTCTCGTACTGGAACGAATTATCCAGTTGAGATTTCTATCAGTTCTGGTTACCAAGTGTGGCCATGGCATTCTGTTGAAACTGATAGTAACGACAATAAATTTGACGCGTATTATACCACAACTCTACCAATCTGTAGATCGGACCTTGGACAAGAAGATGGTAGAATCTGTAGATACGTTCCCGGTATTGCTTATATGTGGGGTAAGGGATTTCTTGATGAGGATCAATATCCTGTAACTCCTGACATGTTCGCTCGCTTCGAAGCAGTTTGTGCTCTCTTTGAACTCGAGAGTCCTAAAGTAGATGAGGCTTATTATCGACACTGTGTCAAAATGCCATGGGTTAAGCTTATGACTTTGGTTGCATCAAACATGAACCCAAAGTGGCTTGAACCTTATGTCAATGATTTTGGACAGATTGTCAGTGGAATGCACGAGGTCATATCGGAACAGTATATTCATGATATGGGTTACTTTAAGAATACTCGTGATGCCAAAACTACTGCTCAGCAACAGAAACAGAACGAGATTCAAATGAATGTTAACTCTGCGAAATTACTTTTTATGAAAGACAGTACCAAATCTATTGATGATGTCGTTAAAGATGCTCAAGAATTTTATTATCCTTTGCTCAAACAAGAAGGTAAATACGTGAAAGTTAGAGATTTTGTTTACAATTCTCTCTTACCGGATCTTATTAAAATAAAACTTAGCGATGGGCATCTTATATCGTCTGAAGAAATGCAACAAATCAAAGATAAATCGGAAGAAAGAATTTGGGGCATAAATCAGAAATTTACTGTTGACATCGAAATAGTCCGCATGGATGCTCCTGATTACGTACCATGGGGTGAAGATTATGAAAAAGTAGAATTCGCCATGTGTGATCATTGTTTTGAGGCCGTTGTCAGAATGGGTACGCCGGTTAAAAATTTCGTCTACTCAAGAACTAATCATCGTTTTTATTGTGAGGGTGAATGTCTTAGTCGATACATAGATCAACAAATGGTTGTTGGACAAAGGAAAAACCCAACCATTATCAAGGTCGATAAAGAAGATTCCGAATGGAAACACAAAATAACCAAGACGTCAACTGCGCTGGGTGCAGCAGGTTTTGCTTTCTCTTTCGCATCGTTTTGGTCTATTTTGGTCTACATTTCCTATCAGGTACATAAGCGGTCTAAGCAACAAGTCATAGTTTTTGAAAATCCTACTAGAATAGGTGACTTGATTGAAAAGATCCAAACTAGCTCCTTCATGCGCAACTTATTGCAAAGAGGGAGTGAGGAAATTTCTTTTGAAGCTCTTGATGGTGACGAGGACGCTTCCTTAGTTATCAACACATCGATTAGTGAAAGCTATGTATTACAAGTTGATGCGAAAACTGGTGTAACTAGAAATGTTCTCGAGCGCGAGCTCATTGATGCAAATGCACCTAGGATTTTCAGTTCAGAACCGTATACGGAGAGCTACGAGTTTACGCCTGAGGTGGGACAGGGTTATCAGACATCGAAAGAAACTCAGGCCGTATTCAACGATATTCGAGATCGTGAGTACATCAAAAAGAACTATAATGCGCGAATACATAAAGACGGGGTAAGTGTTTTAGAAGATGAGACTTCTGGTGAGTCTGTATGGAAACTTGCGTGTGATAATACTTCTGCGGCTAAAATTGAAAACACTGGTCTAACTCTGGCAACAGATGTTTCAGTTAGTGATATGATCTTCTTCTTCCTCATAAATTGTGTTTGTTTTTTCATATTATGGGGTTTAGCTTTCTATGCTGCGGTCGCGACCACACACAACCACGAGCATCTTCGTACGAATGCTTGGTGGTTCAGACTCAACTGGTTAGATGATGGTTTATGCTGGATGATTGCTACGAATACGTGTATACATTTTGCATTCAAAAGACTGGGTATCTCTGAGGGATTTGATAACGGATTCTTTAAAGCTTATGAGATGGGTATGGCTAAAATCACGAAATCTAGTATGGCGGGGGCATCAGCTTCTGTCACATCTGATTCACTCATCACAAAGACAAACAAATCCCTCTATTTTCTTAATACACCATTTATCGCAATGGTAACAGCCGCTTTTTCTGCTGTTCAAGGATACTCAAACTCGTATAGACATAACGACAAAATGTCGAGACTCGTTGGTGGCATCGCTGCTAAATCTACTAGCGGACAAGAAAGTGCCTATTTCCAAGCTATTTTTGGTACTGATAAATTTCCCATTAAAGTGCTTACACAAGAAAAATATGATGAGCACATTATCAGAATAGCTACATTTGTGATTTCACCACCACTGGAAATAGTACTCTCTTTATGTGAAATGGCCGGTATAACCAACAAATTCGGTTGGAGAAAGAATGGAGAGACGAAAATTGATTATAATCACGAACATTCGAAATATATTTGGCGTATGTGTATGATTCCAATAGTGTTGTCTATGTCATCACTTAATTGGTATCTGTTACTTTCTAACATACCCATGCTCATAATCACAGCTCTCATTCTTTCCACTGATAACGATGAAAGTGTTACGAAAGTGAATATGTTATATCTTACCTATTTCGGAATCGTACAAACCATGAATTTGTTTTCTCATGAGCAAGCTACGTGGGACCTTGTACCTGTTGTTCATCAAGTTGTCAGGACTTCTGGCAATGGACGCGCTATAGTCAAATTAGCGACAATAGGTACAAGCAACACGCAGCTGAGTCGAGTCAATGTTCATAGTGCGAAGAAACAAGTTCCTAACCAAAAGCAACATATTGCGATATCCGACAAGAGCCAAGGACTTATCCGTTATAAAGGCGCTCAAATACCACCTTCTAAGCCAGTAACAGCAAAGATTGCACCCGCTTTTTCAGCGACCGTAGTCACCAAACCCGTTACTCTGATTCCGATGGAAAAGAAACAAAATATCATTAAACCGGATGCCATCATTAAAAAAGCCATTTGTGCACCACCGTTAAGTGGTAAAACAACATTGTGCAAAAAGTTTCCAAGTATGTTGTTTGACATCGATGATATTTTCATGCGCGATCAAAAGACAATTGATATTAGAAAGAAGATGATAGAAAACAATGATTGGAAACGTCTCAATTTATACCAAAAAGAAATCATTGTTCAAGATATTGCAAAAATCGGAAATAGATTGGTTCTTTGTCATTCGAAAGACTACCTCCCAGATAGTTGGGTTGTTTTGGAGCATGTTTATGTTCCATACATTGGGTTAGATCAATCTATTAGACGACAATTTCATAAAGATGCTGTTCTGTCCGGAAAGTTTAGAAAATTGAGTTATGCACAGTTTACTGATATGTGTATTAAATATTATATCAGGTACGTCAGGAGACATGATCCTAAAAACAAAGTTTCTTCCGACGGGATGTTAGCGGGACAAATCCCAAAAACGTCCTCCCTTAAACCACTTGTGGCGCAACATATTGCAAAGCTCGCAACTATTCCAAAAAATTCTAGTAAGGAGAAGGAATCGATCAAAAATCACCTACTGAATTCAAAATCAGTTGAGCAGAGACAATTACCTGGATCTCTCATATATGGTGAAGTTCAGGATGTTACTGGCATCAAAATGATTGATTATGAGAGTTCTAACCTGCACGGGCAAATGTTCGACTTATCGCTTAACAAAAATAACGTGTTCATTAGTTCTGGTGATCTCGGGTGTGGCGCAACCATATTCGGACCATTGACAGATGAACAAGTTAGTTTTGCCACACAGTTGAAGGGTACTATACCAACTGGTTCAAATTATTGGCAAATCGAGCGCGGGCCTATTTTAGAACAGCGCATAAAAGATCTTTTTGAAGATTATCCTTCTCTTATTCCGTATGCGAACAGACGTGTAGCGTCTCTGGGTGCTGGAAATCATTTCATCGACCTTGTGGAAAATAAGGGCGATCGATATCTATGTGTCCACACTGGTTCTCGCGATGTTTGGAACATTGCGTTATTTGGTTCGAAAGTAGCAGATTACGTTGTGTATGGTCATGAAAGTAGATCTTTTGTGAATTATCCTTACAGATACGGGGATCGTTGGAATGCTAAATGGTATAAACTAGCTGAAACAGTTGTGAAATATGCTGAACTTTCAAGAAGAGTAATAGCTAGTATATTAATGACACGTCAGTTTAAACACTTTGATAATGTTCCGGTCGTATTCAATGCGACGCACACCTTTGTACTTAGAAGAGTGGATGTCTTCGGAATTGAACGTTATTCGTCTCCTATGTATATAAAAGGAATAACAGTCAATTCTAACGACAAAGCTCTCCTACTCGGATCCCGAGATAGTGGTGTTGCGATATGGAACTGTCCTGACAAGTCGTATGTGCCGCATGGAACCGGTCCAGATCCAAAAACTGGTAAGGGTTTTAAACCTTTAGTTGATGTTCCAGGCACATACGACTTCTTCAAAGTGGTTTGGTCTCTAGAGAGAAGTCGAGCTGCTGGTGGTGGTTCTCATCCTCAACTCTTTATGGCGCACACTGCTTCAGTGTCAACTGTAGATCACGAGTATGAATATATAATGGATGTTTCTGAAAATACTACACAAGAACTGCCAACACGACACGATGTTTTCCAGAACCAAAATTATACAATGGTCGTAGTTAGAAGTACTGACGAACGAATTTTGGTATCAAAAAGAAGTGGAAAGTATCTTAAAAAACGATTTGGAGATAAATTTGTCGACTTGTTTCCCGATGTTTATCAATTTCCCGGTGGAAAAATAGATGAGTTTGAAGCACCGGAAAAATCGGCGATTCGTGAACTTGAAGAAGAAACTGGTATCGTCGTAGATTCACTCCACGAAATAGATGAAATAGAAACAGGAACTGGTGGAGTTGTATATATATTTGAATGTTGTAACATAAATGTAAATAGATCGTTTGTTATAGAAAAATGGAATGGTATCGATAAAGCCGAACCTTGGTTCTTCGTTACAATGGATCAGCTCAGACAACTGAAAACGACACCTGCTATTGCTAATTGGTTGGAAGATCAAAATAGAGTCACTTCAATTGAAAATTGGGTAGAACCAATCGATTTTGATATTTACTGTGATTCCAAAGAACATTATGCAACCAACGCAGCTATGCAACTTGAACTTGAATCAGTTTCTAATAAACGTGATCACGAACTGATTCTAAAAGCTGTCATTAGTAGTGTCTTTCCAGTTGCTCGACATAAGATTATCCGTGTACATGCAGGAAATCTTAGTACTACACAAGGAGAACCTCTTTTCAAATTACCAGAGGCTGCTCAGTTGATTGCGGCTGAAAGGTTGTATATATTGCATAGGTATAATAAGAAACGTGATGTTAAGTATACTCGAGTTATCACACGTATGGATCTGAGAGAGAAACAGAAACTCGGATTGATTAATGAATTAGATATGCAAATATATGCTCGTGGTATCAAAGCCGGAAGGAACGTTTCACCGGAAAAACGAAAGATGGTACTCGAAGAATATCAAAGTTCTGATGCTGTTGTGTTCGAAGCTAATATTGTTGATGGAGTTACTCCGTATTATTTATCTCAAAACATACATCAACAAGGTTATACCCCGATGCGATGTAATGCCTTTTCGTGCTCAAGTCAAGGTCTCTCGGAGGATATTCAAAAATTTATTGCGGCAAAAGAAATTAAAATCCACAATCATTCGACTCGTGGTGTAGATGTTTATAAATCTGCAAGTGGGAGGTTCCCTAATCACTATTATTTAACCCACGCGTTACTTAGATGCAGTAAAAATTTTTCGCTACCTAAAGTAGGAAATTTTATCGACATCACAGCCGGAAAAGGTGGTATGTGTTATGCTCTCGCTTCCTTAACGCAGAAAACTGCGAAAATTTTTGGATTGAATACAACACAACAACACACGTATGAAGCTATTCCTGAACTTAGAGATTTAGAATGTTTCACTCCTGTGTTGGGTGACTGGGATATAGATGTTCGATGCCCAGATATAGAAGAGTTCAATTCGTGGTTACCTGAGTTAGAGAAACCTACTAGATGGAATTTTATCGTATATCCATCACAATACTCTGCGGAAGACGTCAACTTGTATATAAAAAAGTCTACGTTTGAGATAAGGCAATGGTGGTCTTTCTGTACCGAACATGAGATTACCATGTATTATAATATGAATGCCTTGATAGACAGAAGGGTTTATTTAACTTCGATTTTTAAGAAGCAACCTGTATATAATGGGTTTGTTCTGGTTGATGAGACAGAAACCGTTGAAAATGATTGTATAGCTATAGATTTATACGACGGTGACTGGCTCGATGTAAATAATTATTTGGAGAAGTTCGGAAAACCGGAAAAGCCTTTAGTAAAATTCGATTTTGTTGCTTATACGTTACCTAATGGTTATGGGTCGTCTACCATAGATAGATGCTTTGGTTACGAAACGGATGATGAGAGGTTAGTGAAGCTTATTCAAAAGATTCCTGGTTACCTTAATAGAGGTGGTTATTTTCTGTACAGACGGTCTGCTTTTCTTACTGAAACCTCTATAAATCTTTTGGCTGATTTCTCTAATCTTTTCAAGAATGCGTACGCTATTAATAACCCACTTACTAGTTCGAACAACGTTGAAAAGTGGATTGTATTTGAGAATTTTGGTGCTAGAAGAAATACACCTGGTACTTCTAGTGTACCGTTCTATTATTGGTGTGCTGTTCAAAGAGTTCAATATTGGCAACATGTACTTCCGAATAGAGTATTGCCTAAAGATACTTCAAAACTCGTTGATCTGAATTATCTCATGCAATTTTGGGATGTTAGCGAGTTAGGATACAAACGTTTGAGAAAATCTGAGTGGGCATCTAGAGAATCACCTGTCAATGATGATGACTTAGTTAAGAAATTGATTAGGGATGAAGAAATCATTGGTAGAAAATGGGATCCGCTCAACGACGAAGAAATGCGTGAAAATTACGAAGTTGCGTATGGTTGGGCTGCACCGACGAACAAAGCTTTAGTTGACCAGTTTGTAGATATATATGAAGGTCGGCAAGGCAGAGTTCTTCAAGAAGCTCTCCACGATATTATGTCAATAGAAGCATATAATACTTGGATCGATGAGTTGAGACTTAGGGGATTGGCGTTTGTCAGTGTGGACCCTATAGCTAAATATTCTGGACAACTGGTGACAGTTGGACAGATTCCAGGGCTTAGGACCGATTCTACTGCGCGAGCTACTAAAGTTGATATTATAACATCTTTTTGGCAAATCGCGCTGGCCGCTAAAAGTAGTGTAGGATTCACAAACACTGACAATTTCACTATGCATGCTTCAGTCGGAACCAGATTGGGTGCTGGATATTCTGGTGTACCGCTTACAACTTCGGAAATAGCATTGTGGGAAGCCGTCATGGTACATTTCAAAGAGAAAGTACATCAAAGCGTTTTTATAGCAAAGCGACAATACTTGTTTGAACACGATCTAGTGGATGAGAAAGGATATGTCAAACATTTTGACGACGAGAAATTAACGTCCGTCATAAATAATCAGTCTACTATGACCAAAATGTGGAACAAAGAGTTTCCGGGACAAAAGCTTGGCGAAGCGGCCCAAAAACCACATTTTTGGCAAATCCTTTACAGAATGATGTTGTCCGTATACACAGATGGTCGAGTAGCAGCGAATTCTTGGGTTTTTCCTAAGTTAGAGGTTGTTGCCCATCTGAAACGCTGGTTTCATGGAAAAGGTCTTTCGAGAATTATAACGACACAATGCGGGATTCTTCGTACGTTATGTATCAAAATAGAAGGTCCTTTTTGGAAGGCCATCTATAAGTATCAAAAAGTACCACCAAAGATTAGTTCGGGTAAATATACTACAGTCCATGCGTTAGGGGAAGCGACTTATCGAGAACCCAACAATGTCAGCGGCACAACTTATTGTAAACCTGACATCGACAGCAGAGCAACATATTGCGAAACTGTCGAAGATGGAGAACCCGAAAAATCTTCGATACCAAAAGAGATTCCAAAGAAATACAAAGGCATCAGTATAAGTGATGCGGTCGAAAAATTGAAAAATAGTTACGTAAAAGGACATTCGTATACGTTCCCTGTTACTACTGACGATACCAAAGCTATGCGCGAAATTACAAATGGACTCACACCCGTGCAAGTCCCGGCATATATATCGGAATCGTATAGTGAATTGGAAGAACTACATGGTGTTGGAAATGTAGCTGGTGTACAGTCAGATTTCAGTGCTTTCGATTCGACAACGACGACGACTATGATAACGACTGAGTTTGATTTGAAACGCAAATTCTTTTCTCCTGAAGACCAAAAGTATTTAAGACGTTCCGCGAAATGGGAACTTTTTAAAACTTTGGTACTCCCATCCGGTAAGTGTATTAGACAGCAAGCCGGTAGATCATCGGGAAAAATTAACACTTCGGGAGGAAATGGTTTCGTGAATCTTATGGCCCAGGAATATCGTATTATGTGGATTATGCATAATGTCGTTGGAATGAAATCGTACACTTTCGATGAATTAAGGCGAGATTGGAGAATTTTCGTAGAGGGTGATGATGCTTTGGTACTTGGACCTAAGAAATGGGCTAAGTTCCTTATTTCTCATGGTCTCGGTGCTTGGGAAAGGTTAGGTTTCAAAGTTGCAATGGGTGATCAGAAGTATGCAACCGAATTGATTGATCTCGGTTATCTGTCACATGGTATTGCTAAGGTTACTCAATATCATAAAAATCCACCTGTCGCAACTGAAAATACTTATCCACCCGATAGAATTCGTGGTAATTATGTTGATACATACCACCCTATAAGACCCTTTCACGAAATTTTCCCGAAAATGTCGATGGTAATTGATTATAGAGAGGGTTCGGATTCGTTTAGAGAAGTACTCGCCTCAAGACTTGTTTCGTATTGTTGGTTGTATTGGGGCTTACTTCATGTTCGTGTGTTTTGTATAACTCTACTTGGTTTGATGGGTTTCAGTGATGATGTAGAGTTCGATATTCAACAATTGGGACCTCGCGGCGAGATTCCTACAAATATGAGAATGTCTATTGCGAAAATGTGCGCAGGGCTATCTGATTATCACGGTGTTCCGATAAACAATGAAACCATAGTCAATACTGACGATCCGAAAATAGCTATGGTCCTTTTCTCTTGGTGTTGGTTAGTCGATGTACCCACAATTACCCGAATCCCGGTATATGGTACAAAAACGATTGACACTGGTTTAGTTAAAATTCATTCGAATGAAATTGTGTCATACGATGAAAGGATAACAATTGTACAAAACAGAATGAATCACTATGAATTGCAAGATCTCATCATGGAAAGATGTGGTGAGGAAATAACGATTGATCAGATATTTGCACTCGACGGAAATGACAAAACTCTTTTTACGCACAAATTGCTCAACCAGATATGTTCTATTAAATGGAAGATGGCACCTGAAGTGCGTGGTTGTGAGAACAGATTAACCCCAGATCAGATTATTAGATGGTTAACTGACTATAGTGTAAAAGAAGTTGACTCACATCAAGTTATGCGTGCTGGAAAACGCTTCCGTGAACTTGGTGAGTTGATGGGTGGGCATATGAAGGATACTATCTTCGGGGACGAAGATATGTCCATAAACATTGTTCGTACATCACTCACGCTCAATAAATATGTCCCAAAAAGTTGGGCGGAAACACTTTCCAGCGCATTCCTTGATAATAGCTTAATAAATATGGCTAAGACAGAAATTGAAAAATTTTCTGATGCTCGAAAAGTTACTAAAGCCGTAAATTCGCTCCAGAATATATTGAACGTAGTTGAACATTACAATTATGAGGAACACCATACAAAATCTCAAGATTTTAGACTCAAATTGTATCGTGAAGTTTCGACTGGTATTATTAAAGCTGGTGAAAAAGCCCTCAGTCATTTCGGAAAGAAGTATGCAAATGATCCTATATATGGTCGTTATATTATTGTTGGATTACCCGGTTCTGGTAAGAGTATGCAAAAGAAAAAGTATTTGAACTATGTCATCGATCTTGATGATCTCTGGGAAGAATGTTCATTTGAAAATAAAGCTTTAGCAAAACCTGATATTGGGACCGATATGTTTCAATCTGGTTTTTATGAATATTTCACCACATGGTGGGATAAAAAGAAGACTTTCCTCCCAGAGAACTGCGTAATCTTAGTACAGACAGATAGATTGGCCAACATAATGCAATTACCGATAGTTGGAAGAATAGGATTCGATTCTTTTGCATTCGAAGGTGTAATAAATACCAGAGAAAGTGAAAGAAAGAGAATCAATCGTTTGACAAGAGAAAAAGTTCTCGATATGCAGTTCATTACACCGAAATATATAAGACATTTAATCGTTACGATTCCTTCTGGTGAGGGGCGTACATGGTTGGAAATGCATGATAGTCGCGTATATGAACAGGATACTTTACTTTATTGGTATTGGCAAACTCATGGGGAAGGACAAATCCCAAACCATGAGTTAGAAGAGTATCGCGAAGCCTTTGAGGATAGCGAGTCTTCAGCTCTCAAGAAACACGTATATATAAGAAAATATTACCCACGTATTATTGCTGAGCATATAAAGTTAAATAGACAGGATTCCATATATATTGTTACCTCTGAGATTGATACGAAGATGTTACCAAATGAGAGTGCTATTCAAACTCCCATAGTGTATACAAGAAAGACAATGTTACTCAGTAATCCTTCAAAGAGCGAAGTCGGAAAATTAGACCGTTCTGATATTACTGGTGTGCGCGAAGGACTTATCCCAACCGTACAGAATACCAATTCTCATCGTGAATTTTTATTTGTAGTTCCTTTCATTGTTCTATTTATATACCAGATCTTTTCGTTATTAGTTGGTGCGAAAATTGATGATTATCGGGTTGTGGTTGGTATTTTACTTGCTATATGTGCTCCTTTCCTTTTGAGTGCATCGTATATGTCAAAATACATAGCTCGTAATACTAACAAACCCGACACCGTCAAGAGGTATCATTTCTTTTCCGTCGTTTTTTCTATGATTGCTGGTGTTCTCTTTGATGTAGCCCGTGCGTTCGTTTCGGACACCATCGTTTCGCCTTTAACGGGTCTAGTTGTTTTATGCAACTATTGCTTTTACTGTAAACACAAAGAGACTGGTATCCAGTTGCGTAATTTATTTGGTTACTTTATTATGTTAGTTGGAGCGTTTAACGTCTCTATGTTAGCTGACACCAACGTAGTAATATCCTTACCGGTGTTTATTAGTAAGGTTTTTACGGTCAAAACTGCGTTATTCTTGATTATGTATATAGTCGTGTTTATCTTGCTTCCTGTTCTATTTATCAAGAAACAGATTCGTAAAGGTGTCTTCTATATTTGCGTCGGCTCTTTTTCTTCGGCACTCTCGGCCATTTTATTTGTTGTTTTGGGCCATGAATTGGTTGGCGAGTTAAGTATACATTCAACGATATTTGTGTGTGTGATTAAGTTCGATGAACCAACACTTGTCCTTTTGTATATTCTAGCCATTGGTTTTCATCTGTGCAGAACTTATTTTATTAGTAAGTCTATGGAAACGTTCTCGCCAGATCGTGTATCCATTTTCGAATATTTGATCACAATGTCGTTGTCTTTACTCTTTACCGACCTATTCTTTAATGGCGTTTTATATAACGTTGGTAGTGTATATCATGTGATTGTGGCGATAATATGTGTGTGCGTTGGTTTCTATAGAATTGGTGAGACGAAAATTGATAGAAATGTTACTAAATTGAGAACTGCGTATTATGATTCTGTTCGGAAGAGAAATGAGATTCTCAATAAGATCGCATCTACTCTACGTCCACAAAAAATGAAATTCTCTAGTACATTCTGTGAGCATAACAGATATTACGATCAGTTCTTTATCGAATGTATTAAACGATCAATCAATAGAGTAGCAAGTGAGTATCGAAAGAAGGATACCGCTTCTGTACTGGTAGAAGATTTTAATTACAGTACTGACATTAATGATTCTATCACAGCGTTGACCGTGCGAAATACTCGTTGGAATTATGAAACAGTTAGATTGAAGTATGAATACGAAAAAGTTCTTAAAGAGCGTGCGAATCACGCTAAAATGATACAATACGTTCGTGACAATGCTGATTCCATCTTTGATAGATTAAAAGATGATTTTAGTATTACTGAAACTATGCGTAATGGTATTGATTATAATGAAAAGCCTGTACTTAGTAAATATGCTTTCTATGATCCATTAGAGACTCTTAATGTAGATAGGTTTCCAGAAGAGCTCGAAATAGTTATTGATCCTACCGAGAAATATACTGAAGAGAAAACTGTACATATAAATGATGTTTTTACACCAAGAGAGAAATCGAGAATGTTTGACATCATATCTTCTCATAGACCGATAGCTTCTATTTCCGAAACTGAAAAGTGGATCAAATTACGCGCTTTAATCATAAAGAAACGAGTTAAACGTATAATTACACCTGTTCTCGCATTTGTTCCGCCTTATATGAGGAATAATGCTAAAATTATCAGAGTTAGGGGTTCTAGTAGGTTAGATGAGCGGCATTATCTTTACAACAGATATGCGACTCGAATCCGTTAGTTTAGGTGTGATACATGTTCTCTTCATTTCTTCATTTTTATAGCAGTGGTCAACATATATTGTACCGGGTGTCGGATTTTTCTTTCATTTATGTTAGTTGGTTACCAGACATTGTTTCTTTTTATTATATACATATCTTTGTTTGTTTTCTTTTGGACTGAGGCGCAACTTATTGCAAACCT
>Ga0308189_10000001_pt1 | contig 34528 bp, 30 predicted proteins | sample ER_RNA_184_FD_200969 | JGI IMG/M metagenome (GOLD analysis project Ga0308189, IMG submission 200969) | Metatranscriptome of bulk soil microbial communities from the East River watershed near Crested Butte, Colorado, United States -... | ecosystem: Environmental > Terrestrial > Soil > Floodplain... | reverse complement strand
TTTACATTAATATTAGTTTTTTGCGACGGCAAAAAACTAGACAGTATGTCCATTGTAACATATTTGTTGTTAATGTTTTCCGAAGCGTGGGTGGGATGGGTTGGCAATTTATGTTCTTAATTACATAAAACATATATATGTAATTTGAGAACTGTTTATTATTATTGAGAGAATTTTGAGAAAAAACATAATTGCGAGAATATTGACACTATAATAAGTAAGTGGTAAGTGTACAAAAATTTTAATTTTTTTACTATATAACAATAAAAAAAATGAAAGATTCTGTATTATATGTATCATTAGTTGCTGCATCTAAATATGTCGGAGCAGGTATGGCAGTTTCTGGTGTTATTGGCGCTGGAGTTGGTATTGGTATTATATTTGCCGGCTACATGATTGCTGTTGCTAGAAATCCATATTTGCAAAATGCTTTATTGAGATATGTTTTCCTAGGCTTTGCTTTAACAGAAGCGTTAGGTTTACTATCTATAATGATGGCATTCTTGATTTTGTATGTTTAGAAATAAGTTTAAGATTTTCCTACTTTAAAAGTTTTTTTTTGTAGGAATAGTGGCTCATATTTATATGACAATTTTTAGAAATATTTTTTTATGTTTTAACAAGAAATTTTTTATCGATACTTTTTATAAAAATGGATTTACAACTAAAAATGTTACAATTTCTGAGTTTAAATAGTTTAGCTTTTAATTTGTTATTGAATTATAATTTTTAAAAAATATATTAATATGAAAGATATAGAATTTTGAATTGATGGGACTTATTATAGAGAAAAAGAAGAAAATGTAACGATTTTTCAAAAAAGTTTTGAAAAAAAGATAGATATTCCTTGTTTTTGTTATCATGAAAATTTAAGTATTGCTGGCAATTGTAGGATGTGTTTGGTTGAATTGAATACTAGTGTTAAACTAGTTGCTTCATGTGCAATGCCCCTAGCAAATGGAATGCAGATTGAAACTAAAAGTTTTAGGGTAAATAAAGCAAGGGAAAGTATAATTGAATTCTTATTAGTGAATCATCCGTTGGATTGTCCAATATGTGATCAAGGTGGTGAATGTGATTTGCAAGAAATTACTTCTGTATATGGTTCCGACAGAGGGAGATATCATGAGTATAGTAAGCGTGCAGTTATTGATAAACAGGGTGGACCATTTGTAAAAATGATAATGACTAGATGTATTCATTGTACTAGATGTATTAGATTTTTGAACGAAGTTTCTGGGTTACCGGCTTTAGGAATGATAAATCGTGGCAATTCTAGTGAAATCAGTACATATGTTTCAAGTAGTTTAATTGATGAAATGTCTGGTAATATTATAGATTTGTGTCCGGTAGGTGCTTTGACCTCAATACCATACGCCTTTACTGCAAGACCCTGGGAATTAAATTTTGTTGAAAGTGTCGATGTTTTGGACTCTGTTTGCTCTAATGTTAGAATTGATTATTTAAATAATAAAATATATAGAATTTTACCAGTTTATAATAAGACACTAAACGAAGATTGAATAACTAATAGAGTCAGATTTTTTTATGATTCAAACAATATTCAGCGTCTTAGAAGCCCAATGATGAAACTAGAATCTGGAAAGTTTATTGCAATAACTTGACTTAAAGCAGCACATTTATTTTTTGAAAATTTAAATAAACATTTAGATACTGATTCGAGTGTTTTGTCTTTTTCTGGTATGTTATCTGATTTAGATTCTGTTAGTCACATGAAAATTTTTTTCAATTCTTATGGTGCCGATAGTTTTTATGCCGACTTTTTTGATGTTAATGCTGATTTTAGATCAAATTATTTGATGAATAATATGATGGTTAATCTAGAAAATAATACACACTTTGTTTTTTTTTGCTTGAATACTAGATTAGAATCTCCAATATTAAATTCTCGTCTTAGGAAGTTGTTTTTGTTAAATGAAAATATAAAATTTTATGGTTTTGGATTGAATAGTTCTTATTTAAATTTGCCTGTTTCATTATACGGTAATTCGTTTAACAAATTGCTAGATATTTTGAATTTCAGGTCGGACTTGTCTAAAGACTTGTTGTTCAATAGTTATAATTACAGTGTGTTTAATTTGGATGACGTCAAGAGAGATGGCTATATATTTTTTTTTGGTCTAAGTTTTTTTCAAATTTATAATGCATCATATATTTTTGATTATTTTAAACAATGGATTAGTAAACATTTTGTTCTAAATTATGCTGTTGTATTTCCCTTTGTAGGTCATTTAAGTTTTTTTGAATTAAATGGTTCGTCTAATAATTTTTTAACAAACAAAAAAAATTTTATTTACTTGAATAATGTTGACGATAAAAATTTTTTGAAAACGTTTGCCAAATCCAAAAATTATGTAGTATATCATGGTAGTTTTTTCAGTGACGGTGCTGAAAGCGCAGATTTATTAATACCATTACATTCAGTTTTTGAAAATAATTATAAATATATAAATATAGAAGGAAGGATTAGGAAAACTTTGACTGTTTTAAATTATAATAGCAATAATATAACTGTTGAAGAATTTTTCAAATTCCTGTCAATAATAAGAAAGGCTTATCTTCCTCACAGTTATACTAATTTTGATAATTTAGACAGGGTTGTTGAATATTTTAAATTCATTGAAAGAGATGTTCCAGCCAGCAAAAATGGTTCATTATCTTTCGATTTGCATAATGATGTAGTTCTTCAATATAAAGTTGGACATTTACTTGGTGAAGACTGAATATATAGTAGTACTATTCAAAATTTCTACAACATTGATGTTTATTCGAGAATGTCGCCTGTTTTGTCATCTGCTGCTTATGATTACATGTCCAAATTAAATGTATTTGTTTAATGTTACTTTTTATATACTTGCATTTATTTGTTTTTACAATTTTTGCTATGATAATTTTCTTATATTTTTTTATTTTAGATGTTGAAATTATAAAAGTTTTACCACCACTTATACCTATACTACTATTAGTTGCTTTGTTTACTTTGTTTGAAAGGAAAATTTTGGGTGGCATACAAAGGAGACGTGGTCCAAATGTTGTTGGTTTATGGGGCATTTTGCAACCATTTGCAGATGCTTTTAAGTTAATTTTTAAAGAAACCATAATTCCAGGTTTGTCTAACTTGATTTTGTTTATTCTTGCTCCAGTTACAACATTCACATTGAGCTGACTAAGCTGATCGATTATACCATTAACATATGGAGTCGTTTTATCTGATATAAATCTAGGTTTACTGTTTTTGTTTTCTATTTCTTCATTAGGGGTTTATGGTATTATTATTTCTGGATGGTCAAGTAATAATAAATATGCTTTCTTGGGTTCATTAAGATCTGCTGCTCAGTTTGTTTCGTATGAAGTTTCAATTGGAATTAGTATTATGCCTGTTTTGATATGTACCAGTACATTAAATTTAAGTAGCATTGTACAATTTCAGGACAGCTTGTGACTTTTTTTACCATTATGACCTAGTCTTATCCTATTTTTTATTGCTGCTTTAGCTGAAACAAATCGTGTCCCGTTTGATTTACCAGAAGCTGAATCTGAACTTGTTTCTGGCTATAATGTTGAATATGCTGCTACTACATTTGTGTTGTTTTTCTTGGCTGAATATTCAAATATTTTAATTATGTCTTCTCTTATAACAGTTTTTTTTTTCGGTGGGTGGTTGCCAGTGTTTAATTTTGGTTTTTTTTTTTTGATTCCAGGTTGGATATGAATTTCTTTTAAAGTATGTATTATTGTTTTTATGTTTATCTTAGTTAGGGCAACACTTCCAAGATATCGTTACGATCAATTAATGAACATTGGATGAAAAGTTTTACTTCCTGTCTCATTGGCATATTTGTTCTTTGTTTCTTGTTATTTTTGAGTTTTTATGGGTGACTTTTTCGTTGTCTAAATGCTAAGGGCATCTAATAATCTTAATTTAGTTTTAGTTTCGTTATTTGTCTTGTTTTACTTTATGTTTTATGACAAATCTATTTTTGGTTTAAGTAATATATTAGAGATAATTTCTTTCAGTTGGTTTAAATTAAAGTATTTTTTCCTAGTGGACGCTATTTCATTATTTTTCTTGATTTTATCTTCATTTTTGCTTGGTATTTGTATATTATTAAGTTGAATTTGATCTTACAAGTTTAATATATATATGTTTTGTATATTTTTATCTATGTTTTGTCTTATAAATGTTTTTATGTGTATAGATTTTTTTATTCTTTTTTTTTTCTTTGAATTAGTAGTTGTACCTTTATTTTTATTAGTTGGTATTTGGGGTTCTAGGGATCGAAAAATTTATGCATCGTACTTATTATTTATTTATACTTTGCTAGGTTCTATTTTTGCTTTAATTGCTTTTATTTTTATTTATTCCAATAAGGGTGCATCAAATTTTTTATTTTTATTGAATTCTTTTTTTGTTGAGTACCATCAAATCATTTTGTTCACATTGTTATTTTTAGGCTTTGCGGTAAAAGTTCCAATAGTTCCAATTCATGTTTGGTTACCTGAAGCTCATGTTGAAGCTCCAACATCTGGTTCTGTTATTCTAGCCGGCATTGTATTAAAATTGGGTTTTTATGTTTACATGCGCTTACTGGTGTTTACTTTTAGTGGAATTTTATTTTTAATTATGAATGTCATTTTTGTTATATCTTTATTGGGATTATACTTGCCATCTTTTTTTGCTTTGGCGCAGATAGATATGAAAAAAATCATAGCATATTCTTCTGTTTCACACATGAACTTCTCTTTAATTGGTTTGTTTTGTACTAATTTTATATCTATTTTTGGTTCTTTTTTTATGATGTTTGGACATGCTATTGTTTCAAGTGCTCTATTTTCAAGTGTGGGTATGTTATATGATAGATACAAAACCAGATTAATATTTTATTATGGCGGTTTGGTTATGCTTATGCCATTGTGGGCAGTTTTTTTTTTTATCTTTATTTTAGGTAATTTTGGTTTACCTGGTACAGTTAATTTTGTTGGCGAATTTACAATTTTCTTAGGCGCTTTTTTGGTAAATAATTTTATTATTTTTTTTTCTATTTTTGGTCTTTTTTTAACATTAGTTTATTCTCTATTTTTATATACTAAACTTGCAAATGGGGTCATAAAAGTCCGTTTTATACGATTTTTTGGCGATGTTACAAGAAGAGAAGTATTTATTTTGTTCCCATTTTTTTTTTTCACGATATTTTTTGGTCTATTTCCTAATGTTGTGTTCGATTATAGTTTTTCGTCGTTGTTTTATTGATTTTTCTTTAGTTAAATGTTATTAGAATATATTTTAATATTCAAATATTTTTTTTTCTGTTTATTTTTAGCTTTGCTTTTATTTTTTGTTTCTTTCATTTTAATTTACCAAAATTCCAATGCTGAAAAAATTTCTGTTTATGAATGTGGCTTCAGTCCATTTGGTGATTCTAGAAGCAGGTTCGAAATTCGTTTCTATATTGTTGCTATATTATTTATGATTTTTGATCTTGAAATAGTGTTTTTATTTCCATGGGTCTTAACTTTGGATGTTATGTCAGATTTTGGCTTTTTCTCAATGCTTTTTTTTTTATTTATTTTAACACTTGGTTTTATTTATGAATGATTTAAAGGAGCATTAGATTGGGAGTAGTTACATATGAATACTAATTTAAGTCTTTCGTTGTTTAGCGGTTCGTTATTTTTAAAAAATTTATTTTTATTAAAAAGTGCATTTGTGAAAGATATTTCATGTTTCATAATAAAAAAGAGCGATAATATTTCTGTTTTTTTAAGAAAAAATGTTTTTAATATTATTTTTTTTTTGAAATATAGTTTTTATTTTTCATTCAACCAATTACTAGATTTCACTGTGGTTGATAGACTTGAAATGTCAATAAAAAAAGGTAAGCGTTTTGAATTTTTTTATTTATTTGTTAGTACAATATTTAATTATCGAATTTTCATAAGGGGATTTATTTCTTCGTTTGAGCCTATAAAATCTTTGTATACTTTGTATAATTCGTCAGTTTGATTAGAAAGAGAAGTATGAGATATGTTTGGTGTCTTTGTCGTCGAACATCCAGATTTGAGGAGGATTTTAACTGATTACGGTTTTTTTGGTCATCCTTTTAGAAAAGATTTTCCGCTTACTGGTTATGTCGAATTAAGATATGATGAAACAAATAAATATATAGTTAGTGAACCATTAGAGTTATCACAAGAATTTAGGTTTTTTAAATTTGACAATCCTTGAAAAAAAGTAAATGTTTTTTAGGAAGATTAAAAATTTAACAATGAATTTTGGTCCGCAGCATCCGGCTGCACATGGTGTTTTAAGGTTAGTTTTGGAACTTAGTGGAGAAGTTGTGGTTAAAGCCGATCCACATATAGGCTTATTGCACAGAGGCACAGAGAAACTAATTGAGTATAAAAATTATCTTCAGGCGTTACCTTATTTTGATAGATTAGATTATGTTTCTATGATGGCTCAAGAACATGGTTATTCTATTGCTGTTGAAAAATTATTAAATGTTAATATAACAACTTATGCAAAACTAGTAAGAATACTTTTCTGTGAAATTACTAGAATATTAAATCATTTATTAGCTTTGACTACACATGCCTTGGATGTTGGAGCTATGACGCCATTTTTGTGAGCTTTTGAAGAAAGGGAAAAACTAATGGAATTTTATGAACGTGTTTCTGGTGCAAGAATGCATGCGGCTTTCATAAGACCAGGGGGCGTTGCTTCTTGGCTTAACTTTAATACAGTTTTAAGAGATATTTCTCAATTCAATGAGCATTTTGCTAAAAGAGTCGATGAATATGAAGAAATGTTAACCTCAAACAGAATTTGAAATGAGCGTTTAAGGAATATTGGTGTTGTTTCATATGAGCAGGCTCTTGATTGAGGTTTCACTGGCGTGATGTTAAGGGGATCTGGTGTTTCATGAGACTTGCGTTTAATTGAAAAATATGACGGTTATCATTTGTTTGATTTTTTTGTTCCAATAGGTTTGGTTGGTGATTGTTATGATAGGTATAAAATCCGTATGGAAGAAATGCGACAAAGTTCTTTTATTATATCTAATGTTATTACCATGTTGTTTAAATACGGCAATAGGCCATATGAAAACTATATAAATGATAATAAAGTTGTTCCACCAACAAGGCCTTGAATGAAATTTTCTATGGAGTCTCTTATTCATCACTTTAAGTTATATTCAGAAGGATTTTCTGTTCAAAAAGAAGATACTTATTCAGTTGTTGAAGCTCCTAAAGGTGAATTTGGTGTTTATTTAGTTTCTAATGATAGTAATAGACCTTATAGGTGTAGAATAAAAGCACCTGGCTTTTTGCATTTACAGGGTTTAGATTTTATGACAAAAGGTTCTTTGCTTGCAGATTTGGTAACAATTATTGGAACTCAAGATATTGTTTTCGGTGAAATTGATAGATAAAAAATATTATGAAAATGTCCCCATTATCCCAATTTGATGTTATTAGTATAATTCCTTTTTGAATAGGTAATAATGAATTAACATTGTCTAATTTGAGTTTGACTGTCGTTTTTGTCATAATTTTTGGTTTTATTTTCTTTAAAGCTTCTTATGCTGGTCACTTGGTCCCTCGAAGTTGACAAGTGGTATTAGAAAGCATTTTTATGTTTGCTTATAGACTTGTTTATCAGCAGTTGGGTAAAGATGGTATTATGTATTTTCCATTTATGTTTACTTTATTCACGTTTATATTAATGCTTAATTTGTTTAGTATGTTGCCTTTTAGTTTTGCTGTTACAAGTCATTTTGTATGAACATTATATTTTTCGTTAAGTATATGTTTGGGCATATTTTTTTTAGGTATTTTGAAACATAAAATACATTTTTTTAAATTATTTGTTTTAGATGTTCCATTATTCTTGGCTCCAATAATGATTATTTTGGAAATATTGTCCTATATTATAAGAACATTTAGTTTAGCTATTAGGTTAAGTGCCAATATTTTAGCTGGACATACATTAGTTCATATAATAGCTGATTTTGTAGTAGTTATGGCCAATGTTAAATTTTTGTTAGTTTTCTTACCTTTTATGCTATTATTAGCTATTTTTGTTTTGGAATTAGGTGTCGCTTGCTTGCAGGCATATATATTTGTTACTTTGACATGTATGTATTTGAACGATTCTATTCATTTAGCTGATCATTAAAATGAAAAAAACACATTTATATCATATTGTAGACGTAAGTCCTTGGCCTTTGTCTACTTCAATTGGGGTTTTATTGATAACTTCAGGTTTTGTCTGTTATATGCATAGAGTTATTAACGGAATGTTTTTAGTTCTTTTAGGTTTAGGTATTTTAATTTTATCATTGTTTGTTTGGTGAAGAGATATTATAAGAGAATCAACTTATCAAGGAAATCATACTTTAATAGTACAAAGAGGCTTGAAAATCGGTTTTGTTCTGTTTATATGTTCTGAAGTGGTCTTTTTTGGTGGTTTTTTTTGAGCTTTTTTTCATTCTAGTTTGTCACCTTCAGTATTATTAGGCGCTGTATGGCCACCAGTAAACATAACTGGTTTAAATGCTTTTGGTGTTCCAATGTTAAATACTGCTATTTTATTACTGTCTGGTTTTTCAATAACTTGAGTCCATTTTTCTTTGATTTATGGTAATGCTGTTGAAGCAAATTATGGTTTTTTAGTAACTCTTTTTTTAGCTGTTTTATTTACATTGTTACAGTTAGGCGAATATATGACGTCTCCTTTTAATATTTCTGATAGTGTTTATGGATCGGCATTTTTTTCTTTGACAGGTCTACATGGATTGCATGTTATAATTGGTAGTATTTTTATTGCTGTTTGTTATTTCCGTTTTTTAGATAATCAATTTACAGTAAAACATCATTTAGGTTTTGAGTTTGCGTCTTGATATTGACATTTTGTGGATGTAGTTTGATTATTTTTATATGCTTTTGTTTACCTTTGGGGTAATTGATAATTATACAACATGAAAATACCAGTAATTTTCCTTTCTTTTAGACAGTTGGTGATTTTCGGTGTTCATTTGGGTCATGATTATAAGAATGTTTTTTTTTTGTCATCGTGAATATTTTTTAGCTGGTATAAGAATATATTCATAATTAATCTTTACAAAACTTTCTTGAATTTTAGATATGCACTTTCTATTTTTTATAGGTATGCTGTAATGCATAGGCCAGTGTGATTTGTTTCTATTCGTTCTAGATTTAGTCCAATGATTTCTTGTTATGCTTATGTTTCAGGTGAGGTATTTAATACCTATTGATGAGTTAATGGTTCAGTAACAAATTTCTATAGAATTTTGGGCTGAAGTCAAACAATTGCTCGTTTAATGATGTTGAATAAACACTATTTAAGATTTAAAGATAAAAAAAAAATGGCCAGATTTTATGGGTTTGTAAATCATAGGAAGCGTTTACCTGGTGGCGCTTTTACCCCAACAGTTTTAAATAATATGGCAGCAGTGCAAGAGTTTACTGCAGGCCGTTTGCCATGTATTGGTATTGTTGATTCTAATGTTCCTTCTATCTCTATAATGGTTCCAGTTCCAGGTAATGATGATTCTTATGTTTGTGTCAATTTTTATTGTTATATGTTGTCAAGGAGTTTGTTAGCTGGTAAAGTTGATTTTGTTTATATGTGGAAATGAAAAATTAGAAGGAAAATTTCTTATTTGAAACGCACTGGTAACTATCTAAAAACCCGTATCAGACATCGTAATGTAAATCATTTTATTTACTTATATACTAATTTTTACAAATATAGCAATAAGAATGATTTTTTTAAATTATTCAATGAAATCTATGATTTTCAACTTATAACAAGTATTAGCGTTGAGGACGCCATTACTATTTGATTATCAAATACCAAATTGGTTAGCAATTTTTCACACTATTCTGGAAAGTTATTTACTCTTTTAGACGAGTTCCAGGATAATGAAAAATTTGTTATGGATCTAGATTAAACTTATGTACATTGTGATAATAATAATAATATATTTAGAGTTGAAGGTGCTTTTTAGTCTTTATCGAAAAGAAGTTATTAGTTATAAATCTTTTAGTATTGTTGATTACTCAAAAAATTTATTATTTCCAAGGAGAAGTGGTAAATTTATAAATTTTCTAAGAATTATTTTTCTTATTTTTGTTTTGAGACTTTTTTTTGATATTCTTCTTTTAATTTTTAATTTCTACTATATAACTTGCGAATGATTCTTAAAAAATTTAAGGTTTATCATAAAAATTTACACTGATAATCCATTTTGGATACACTTTTTTGATAAAGTTATTAATTTTTTGAGATACTTTCTATTGTTGGTACCACTTGTTAATCTTAGAAAAAGGCTGCAAAAAAAGAAAATGAGATTACATACATATGTTTTGGAAAGATTTATGTTTAAAGTTATAAGGTTTTTTTTATGACGTCCAAATTATTGACATTTATTGACGCCATCTTATTATTTAATTTGTGTCATTTTCATTATTTTGGCTATGTTTTTCTCATTTTTGGTGGATTTTATTTTGTGCCCAATCGTTGATATTATAGAATTTGTGTGATTTTTGTTTTTGGATTCCATTCTTTATGTGAGGATTCTTATATATGTACGCCAGTATAATGAAATTGCTGGTGTTTCATATTTGCGCCAAGGTTCTTCGTTATTTCATATATCTAATATGATGCAAAGACATGGTTTTAAAGCTCCTAAATCTTCTGAATTTGACAAATTTAGAGCTAAAATAGAGTATGGTCAATATTGTCGTAGGTACATAAATTCTGACATGCCTCCAGACTATTTGGACGATGAAGCTCTAGATATATATGTTTTCTTATTAGAATTGTTTTCTGATACTAGATATGAATTAAGAACCATTCCAATGATAGGGTTTTTTTTCATTATATTTCCATATTCGTTTTTGAGGCATTTGGCTATTTTTTTGTATTATCTTTATATTGGTTTATTATATATATTTTTTTTCTTTTTCTTTCCATTGGTATTAATCTATGTTGGTCTTGGTATAGGTTATGAATTTTATAAGGTTTTGGAATTTTGACATCTGTTATTTTTTCGTGATCTTGATTATTTAGCACGTGTTAAAACTAAAATATGAGATAATATTAGGCGTGATGCTAAGCGCGAAGAGGAAAATTTGTTAAAAAAAAACTATTGGCGCCTAAGGGTGGAAAATTTTACCATAAAAATGAAAGATTTTATTTCAAAACTAAAAGATTTTTTTAAATAACGTACATGAGATTTTTCGACAAATCATCAACTTCTTCTAAATTTTACAGTTTTTGAATTACTTATGGTAGTCCTGCTAATTTTAATTATTGATGGAATTTTGGTTCAATGGCTTTAATATGTTTATTTATGCAGATAGCAACTGGCGTTTTTCTAGCTATGCATTACAAACCAGATTTTGAGTTAGCGTTTGCTAGTATTGATTACATTAATAGGAATGTTAATTATGGTTGACTTTTACGTTACTTGCATGCTAATGGTTCTTCAATTTTTTTTTTGGTTGTTTATTTGCATATGATAAGAAGTTTGTTTTTTGGTTCTTTTACTTATCCTAGACAACTTCTATGGGGTTCTGGAGTAATTATTTTTATATTAATGATTGCTACTGCTTTTTTGGGTTATGTTTTACCTTGGGGACAAATGAGTTTTTGAGCTGCTACTGTAATTACAAGCTTATTTTCTGCTGTTCCATATGTTGGTGACCTATTTGTTGTTTGGTTATGAGGTGGATTTTCTATTGAAGATGCAACTTTGAATAGATTTTTCAGTATGCATTTTTTTTTTCCTTTTGTTATTTTGGCCTTGTCTATTCTTCATTTAATACTTTTACATGAATTTGGATCTAATAATCCGACTGGTATTTTTTTTAAAGCTGATTTTGTTTTTATGACTCCATTTTATGTCGTTAAGGATTTATTTGGTATGCTTATTTTGTTTGTTATCTTTTTTTTTCTTGTTTTTGTTCATCCAGATATTTTAGGTCATTCGGATAATTATATTTTAAGTTCATCTTTTTCTACTCCATCTCATATTACACCTGAATGATATTTTTTGCCACTTTATGCAGTATTACGCGCTGTTCCTAACAAACTATTGGGTATAGTCACACTAGCTTTATTTTTATTGTTTTTACTATTTTTGCCTTTTTTTATTAACAGATTTACATTGGTTAGAAGTAATTTTTTTAAACCATTTTATAAAATGTTAATTTCATTATTTGTAATAGATTTATTAGTTTTAGGTTGAGTTGGAGGTCAGCCAGTTGAAGAACCTTTTTTATTTATTGGTAAGCTAGCAACTGTTTTTTATTTTGTTTTTTTTTTGCTATGTTTTTTTTCTGGCTTAATTGAACAATATATAAATCGTTTTAACATAAAATAATGTCAAAGTTTTTATTTTTATCTTTTTTTGTTTTTCTTACTGGTGTTATGGGTTTGTTTTTAACACGAAAACATATTATATTGTTGTTGCTTTCAATTGAACTTATTTTTTTGTCTATAAACTATAACTTCATAATTTTTTCCGTTTTTATGGACGATATGCTAGGACAATATTATGCTTTGTGTATATTAACAGTCGCCGCTGCTGAATCTGCAATAGGTTTGGCTATTTTGGTAATTTTTTATAGATTAAGGGGTGGTATTTCTCTTGATTTAGTAAATTTATTGAAAGGTTAACATGAATATAAAATTAACTTTTAACGAATCTAATGATTTTTATCAGAAATGACAAGGCGAAGAAAAGGACAGTTTAAGCTATAACTTGAACACTGGTTTAGTATTAGTTGTTTTTTTTTATTTTTTTTTAGTTCTTTTTGTTTACAAAATGTATTATGTTCTAAATTTTAGTGTTAGCTTTTTCGATCCAAGTTCAGTTTTTGCTGAAAACTTGATACACTTGTATAACATTGTTTGAATAGTCTTAATATTTGTAATTTTTCTTATTTTAGTTTTATTAATTAGAATTATATATTTATTTAGTTGAAATTTTTCTTATTTTAGTTCTGCTTTATATTCGAATTTTATTATGATATCACTTGAATATATGTTATCTATTGGATTATTTTTACAAGACGAAGAAATAACTGATAGTGCAATTGATAGATTGTCTTTAGTACAAACTAATTATGCAGGTTTGAATACTATTGGTTTAAATTTGTGATACAACAAAAATGTATATAAATTTATGTCTGTTTCCGACATTTCTGAATACAGATACTTGGAAGTAATTTGATGTCTTTTGCCAATTGGTTCATTATTGTTAATATCTATTCCAACTTTTAGTTTAATATTTTCTTTAGATTCTTCTGTTGATCCAGTTTATACAATTAAAGTTATAGGAAGACAATGATATTGAACATATGATTTGGATGTGGTAATTAATAATAATATTGTTGGTCTTGATTCACTTGATATTGAAAAACTTAAAATTGACGATAATGTTGAAAAAGGAAAACAAAATCAGGTTGTTTTTTTAAGAGTTAGTGATTATAATAAATATGCTTTACGATTGTCCGATGATGCAAAACCTGTAAGTTTCGAATTTGATAGTAATTTGGTTTTTGATGATGACTTATCTAAAGGTACACATCGTCTATTAGAAGTCGATAGTAGATTATTTTTGCCAGTCGGCGTTCCAATTAGACTTTTAATTACTTCTACTGATGTTTTACATAGTTGAGCTGTGCCTAGTTTAGGTATAAAAGTTGACGCTGTTCCAGGTAGATTAAATCAATTTGTTGTTGAAATAAAACGTCCGGGTGTTTTTTATGGCCAGTGTAGCGAATTATGTGGTCCTTTTCACGGTTTTATGCCAATTGTTATACAAGCAGTTTCATTAGATAAATTTGAACAGTGGTTAGTTTCTAAAGTTGAATAATGCCAACTTTTAGACAATTATCTTTTCATGGTAGAAAATCTAAGCGCAGACGCTGTGCCGTTGCTGCCTTAGTTGGCGCTCCTCAAAAAAAGGGCGTAATTGTAAAAATGGGTATAACTACACCAAGAAAACCAAATTCTGCTAAACGTAAATATGCAAAGGTTCGTATGATTGTTGCAAAAAAGATTATTTTTGCTCATGTTCCAGGTATTGGAAAGCATGGCTTGCAAGAATATTCTATAGTGTTGGTTGAAGGTGGCAGTCCTCCTGATGTGCCAGGTGTAAATTATACTATGATTAGAGGTGTTTATGATTTTGATAAGCCAGAAGAATATAAAAGGAGGAAAAGGCGTTCAAAATTTGGTACAAAAAGGCCTATTGTTTTGTAATATATGCTATTAAAAATAAAACAAAAGAATAATAATTATAAATATTTGTTAGCTTTGACTGATAGTCAATTTGAGTTTTTTTTGACAAAATTCTGTGGTTCTTTGATTTCAAGGGGTAGAAAAGATTATGCTTTAAAACTCTTTGACAGAATATTGTTGAATTTTAAAAAACATTTTAAAAAAGATCCGTTTATAGATTTGCGCAAATCTATAGAGAACTTGATTCCTGTTTTAACTTCTACCCAGAAAAAAATAGGTAAAGCTTACCACTCGGTTCCTAAACTTGCTTTTGGTAATAGAAGATTTGTTATAATGCTTGGTTGAATTATAAAAAAACAAAAAGGTAAATCAAATGTTAGGGGTCTTAAAATAAATGATGTTTCAAAAAATTTAATAGATGCTGTTAATAAAAAAGGTATATTGTTAAATCTAAAAAAACAACATTTGGCTTCTTCATTGGCCGGTAGACATTTGCTTTATACTAATAGACGTAAGTTTTTTAGAAAGAGGAAATTACGCAGAAAAAGAAAAGTTAGCAAAAAATTTTTTTACACTATAAAAAAAACAAAATATTCTAGAAGACGATGAAACTATTTGAGAAAAAATAGATTGTTGTTTTCTTATGGAGAGTTGGTTCATTAACATTTTTTTATGGATATAGAAATTTTAAAAAAATTTACTATTTTTCTGCGCTCAAACAAAGTTGAGTCTGGTCCGCCATTAAGTACAATATTAGGTAATTTTGGTATAAACACAGTAAAATTTGTTAAAGATTTTAATGATTATACTAGTGATTTGCCAGATTATTTTTTATTAGTGGTAAATGTTACGATTTATAATGATAAAACATATTCTTTTTGATTGTCAGAACCAACTATTTCTTTACTATTACGTTTAGTTTCACTTGAAAAAGATTTTCTTGTAAAAGGTTCTGGTGGTTATATTTCAACTAAGTATAGAATAATTTATGTTGATGACATTATAATGATTTCAATCTTCAAATTTGGTAATTTTGATGAACATTCTTTAAAAATTATTTTGGGTATAGTCAATTCTATGGGTCTATATGTTGTTAAAAAACGCTAACAATTTAATATTTTTTGATACTAAGGCTGTCGGTAATTTTGTTATTGTAAATATTAGTAATTTTAGTTATTTTGAATTTTTTGTTATGCATTACACGATTTCCCATTATAATAGTTTTTCTGGTTTTGATGTTTTGTTTAACTTGTTTTCTGGTAATAATTACTTTATTTTTTTAAATAAGCATTCTTATTACGATAATTTACTAGATTTATTTTCTGATGATGGTAGCAATTTTGAATTGTTAGCTGTTTCTTGAAATAATTATTTTGTTAATTATAGTAATGGGATTTTCAATATTTCAAATAGTATTTTTTTAGTATTTTTTAATTGTATGTTTTTTATTTATTTATTTTTTAGTTTATTTTTTTCGAAATTAATGACTATTTGTGTAAAAACTAATTTATCTGAGAGTAAAGACTGATGTTAAACATAATTGAAAATATTCTTATTAGTCTGTGTATGGTAACGTCCCTAAGCGTTATATTTGTTAATAATCCTATACAGTCACTACTTTATCTTATCATTTCTTTTGCATTGTCATCAATGCTGTTTATGATTTTGGGCGCAGAGTTTGTTTCTTTATTAGTATTTTTAGTATATGTTGGTGCTATTGCCGTATTATTTCTATTTATAATTATGATGTTAAATCTTAAAGTGGTTGAACTGAAAAATTATTATTTGCGTTATTTGCCTATAGGTAGTTTTATTATTTTTTTTCTTTTTTTTGAGTTAAGCTTTTTTATATATAGCGAATTTTTTTCTGTTTATAGCGATTTTTCTTTTTTTGATTGATTTTCTTATTTATTTAACGACGATAACATTTTTATAATAAGTTCAATTATTTATACATACTATGCTATATATTTTATATTTCTAGCTCTAATACTATTAATATCTATGATGGGTTCTATTATTTTGGTAATAAATTGAGGAGCTGCTAAAAATAAAGCTTTGTATTATAATGTTTACTTTTATAAGAATAAGTATGATATGAAATTTTCAAAGTAAAGCAATGATAACAATTTTCGTACCCGAACTTATATTATATATAGAGGAGATTAATTTCTCACCATTTTTAGATATATTTGTGATAAGTCCTGATGTCATTTTTTTTCAAGATGTAAGTGTTAATTTTAGTACCTATAGGACTCCTATAAAATCAAATGAGACAGTGTATATTTCAAAAACTAAGGAGTGGGTTTACACTACATTTTTAATTGGCAGACGTTTGAAGTTTGTTGGTGGTTATGATTTAACTTTTTGTTCTAAGACAATTAAGAAATGGTTTTGGTGATGATCATGGTGAGGCTCTATTCCTAAACAAAATATTTACAACAATTTTTCGCATTTGAATTTTTTAGTTGGAAAATCTTTTGTTAATCATGATTTTATCGATATCGCAAGTTGTGATTATAGATTAGTTGATTGCTTTTTACTTCGTAATCATTCTACTGGAGTGTACAACTCTGAGTGAATAAAACTATTTGAGAGTCGCAATCGTGGCGCAAGATTTGTTGTCTATAGGACTAGACCATTTGCGAGAGAGTTATTTACTCAGGTAATTGTTTATTATAAACCAGCTTTGATGTTGGCTACGAATAATCCACAATGTTTATACTTCGACGATGGTTTACTTTATGCCAGAAAGTGGGTTGTTCATGTTTATATGACTCTTTCTAGCTACAGAATGGAACCTTTTTATGTCTATGGCTACTGGACCTCACAATATTTTCCTTCTTTTTCTCCTTATTTGGAGTCTTTTTTAGCTTTTGACAATGAGTATGCTAGTTATTTCTGATATTCTTTAAGTTATTTTGACTTTTTATATATTTTTTGATTTTTCTTGTTATATTACGCGCTATTTTTTTATTTAATTTTCTTTTTTTATTTTTATAGTAGTGATAAGTTTTATGAGGTTGCTCTACCAAAAAAAATATTATTATATTTATATAGTTTTTCTCTAAATCATACCATTCTATATAATAACAAGAAAAAGCAAATTCGTTTTGATAAAGTCAAATTTAGAGCAGAATATGGTTTGGAGAGTACTAGAAAAAGACATTTTGAAAGTCGTTTCTTTAATTTTTTAAATAAACATATTTTTGTTAAAATAAATACTTTTTATTGAAAATGATTAGCTATAGATTCACAATACCACGAAAAGTTTAAGTTTGGTAATTATAATTTATCTCGTGTTTTTGTTTTAATGTCATTTCTTATTATAAATTCAATTTTTGAGTTTTTTACTCTTCCAAAAAATGTTATTTATTATGTACATTATATGTATTATTTATGACTGCCAAGATATTTCAAAAATTATCTACACCTTAATTTTAGAAATCGTCTTTCATTTCAAATTTGGTTTATTGATTTTGTAGCTGTACGCGAATTTTATAAAAATAGTGTTTTTGATGCTGTGAGGAATTTCATACATTATTTTAATTTGTACAAAAAAGATGATTATAAAAAGCGTGTTAGGGAAAAAATTATGGAAGCTTATGAAGCCAAAATGTGAGGTCTTGAGCTTGATGAAGAAAAAAAAGAAGAGTATATAAATTTTTATTTCTATAAAATTTTTGGCGATTATTATCCCGATGATGATTTCTTTAATGTTTTTTTACCAAGATTTTTTTCTCGCTTTTTTTATGGCTCGGATTTTTCTCTTCATAGAATTTATACACAAGATTTTAGTGAATTTTTCGCTTATTTTGACAAATTGAATTTCTCAAAGTCTAAAAAAGGATTAGTTAGACTTTTCTTCTTAAAGTATTTTTTTTCTTTCAGTTTTTGAAGATTATATTTTTATTACTACTATATGTTATATGCTGATAAATTCGAGCAGGCTGATAATTTATTAAAAATATATTTTCTTTATAGTTACACTTGTTTGATTTATGTCTATTCTTTATGAAATAACATTATTTCCATTATGATGACCAAAAGGATATTAATTTTTTATTTTTTCAAACATTATGTATTTTTATCATATAGTTTTTTTGATAAATTTTTTTTGTATAGTATTATTTTTAAATTTTTCTATTTTTTATTAATATGTTTATTTATTCCATTTTTTATAGCGTCTTATTTTTACAAATTGTTATACTCATACATCATTTATTTTTTTAATGTCTCCAAAAACAGGATTGTAAGTTTATCATACTATATGGTTGTTTCTGACAGAGGTTATAGTTACAAGTTTTGATATAATTACTATATTATAAAATTCTATTTTGTTGAATATAATATTTTTTCACATCTTTTTGCTAGAATATTTTTTTTTTTTACTAGTGTATTGGCATTTATTCTTGCTTTATATCTTTTTTTTTCTTTGCCTATGTTTGATCACATATTTTTAACTGAAAAAATATTTAAAGTTTTTTTTTTTTTTTCAGAAAGGCTGGATATTTATGTAAAATATTTTCACTTAAATTACTCATTAAATCGCTGAAATCGTTTCTATTTGAGAAGTAGTGTTCTATTTAATGGATATTTTGAAGTTTTAGTTAATTATTATGACAGAAAATATGCTTATTTAAGTCATGATGTAAATTTTGAGCTTTTGTCTTTTTTCCATTTTAGACCTTTTGCTAAATATGATTTTGAGTATGTAGAACGATTTTCCGATATTATGCAAATAATGGAAGAAAGTAAATTTAAGTTTATGGGCACTAATTTTGTTAAAATACATTATTGGTTGTTCCCAAATTTGCCTCCTTGGTGGTTATTTTTTTTGACGCATTTATACTTGAAATGAATTAAAGAGCCAGTCGTCTTTATTATGCCAGATTTTTATTGAATACATTTGCCTGTATTAGTAACTTGACTTAAAGGCGCCGGCTATTATTCGGTTTTTCCTATAGTAATGATGCCAATTGCTTGATTTTTAAACAATTTTTGTGCATTTGTCACTTTCAATTGTTTGTATTGAACATATAATACTCCTCTTTACTATGTGTTTTTTTTTGTTCTAAAAGGTTTATATAATTTTTATCTTTTCTTAGTTTATGAATGTTTTTATTCGCTATACTATTATTATTATTACAAATTATGGGTCGTCATTTCAGAGTATTTTTTCACTTTTTATATGGATGAAATTAGGTTTGGTTTGCGTAAATATTCTGTTTCACGCTTTCTTATCGCTGTTGATCTTAATAATATTTTGAAGTTGATGGTTAACACTATATTTTTTATTATTAATAACAGTGTAATTTATTTTATGGCAAATGTGTATAAATCGCTGTCAAACATTTTTTCTATATTTGGTTTTAATTTTGTCATTAATATAGATTATTTTTCTTTGAATTTTTTACCTACTTTTAGGCCTTTTGCCGCTAATTTTTATGATATTGTTTTGTCACCAAATTATGATTTGCAGGAATATAATAGTGTTTTTTCCGACCATGTACAAAACAGAGTTGGAAAAAACAGGCGTTATCATTGTAAGCATCATAGATTAAACCCTTTTTTGTGAAGGGAAAAATATAAATTACATGCACTTGAATTTAAGATTAGAGGATTTTTAGTTTTTGATGCACATTATTTGTCTAATATGGCCTTGGTTCCACATTTAATTAGATATCGTTCAAATAACTTATTATTTTATATACTACCATCGTTATATACTTTTTTTCTTTTATTTTTGTTCATTGTTGCTTCGTTATATGTAAAATATTCATATTTTCTTAAAGAATCTCGCCATTATTATAACTCAACAATATACGAATGGCAAATGTTTACAAAAGAGAAAAAGCGTGCCAAACTTGGTATCGACGAGTATTACTGATTGTACAATATAAGATGATTAAGGACATTTGAATTTTATTGAGATAAGTGTTTTCAAGACGATTTATTTGCAAGCTATCGTAAGAATGAGGATATTTTGGGATTTGAACTTGTTAATAAACTTAACCAAATGTTACTAGAAACTAATTCTGCATATGCATTTGGAAATAATTATTTTAAGTTAAGAAGATATTATTTTGATAGATATTTGTTGTTCATAAGAGATATTGATTATCTTTTCAAAATTTATAGTGTCAGAAAACATCATTTAGCACGAAGATGACGAATTTATTCAAAATATAATTTTTTCTTTCCATTGTTTGAAAAAGTTACAAATGAGTTTAACTACGGTGTTCAGTATACTTTTCTTACTAGGGACTACAAAATGGATTATTTTTGAGCACATTTTATTACGTCGTATTTTTTTCGCGAAAAAAGTAATGTTGATTATTTTAACTTTTCCAATCATAAAGAAGTTTATGATAGCGTGAAAAAATCATTGTTTAAAGCATATGCTGTTTTTGAAATGAACCAAAAAGATTTTCCTTTTGATTTGTTTGAATTTCACTTTTTTGAACCTGACTTTTTTTCTGCCCTGCATGAAAATTTTTGAAGTTATGACGAAGATAAAAAAAATAATGTTTTGCGAAAAATAATTTATAGTCGTGCTAACACTGTATTATTATATTCTGCTTTAAGTGATGCAGAAAATATTTTTAGAGTTACTGATTATGATAAAAAAATTAATGATTTTTTCCTTTATTTGGATGAAATCAATAAACGTTATTTTAATAATTTTGTTGATTTTAGTTTGTTTGGCTTTATGACTGCTGTCGGTGATGTTACCACTAATATTACTCCAAATATTGCTAAGACTGCAGTTGATATTGATAGAGGCGATTTGATAGGTGTTAGTTATAAAAAATCTATGTTATTAGATGAGTTTACTAGTACCGAAATTACCGAAAGTGTTTTTGCTTCAGTGGATTTTTTTTTTAGTAAAACAAAATTCAATAATATGGACATGTATAAGGTCTTGCTAAAAGAAGAAACAGTAACCACTAATAAACCTATTTCGACATGATGACTTATTTTAGTTTTTCTACCATTTTATATTTTTTATTTTGAATTAGATTCCATGTTTAAATATGGTAGATATATTACGCCACAAGGAACTTTTACTGATGTTTTTCAATATATTGTTGGTAATTTGTTTAATGAAAGAATTAGTAACAGGTTGATGTGGTTGAAATGGTTTGCCAGTGATTTTATTAATTGAACTAAAAAACTTAAATTTCAAGTCAAAACTGCTCACTTTAGATCTGTCGCATGGGAGGTTAGGTGAATTGAATTGGCTTCATTTTGAACTGGTAGTAATGCTATTTTGTCACAATCGAAATTTGATTATGCGTGGTTTCTTTTTAAACTTTTTAATGACCATGGTGTGTATTACAAATCATTTTTTACACATTTGGCAGATTTTTATATACGCGCACTCTTGCTTGGACGTCATGTTTTTAAATTTTTTGTTTTGTTGAAATTTATTCAGTTCTTGATTTTTTGGTTTTTTGTATGGTCAGCTATCAAATTATTTCTTCATTTTCAGAATTTCCTAATGTTTTTTCATTATGTTGATACTGATATAGAGGAACAGATAAGACAACGTAATGAGTTTGTTGCATCGAAAAATAAAGACCCATTTAAACGTTTGGATGAGGAACTAGACAAACATAGGGAGACTGTTGATTTTATACAAAATTATAAGGAACAACAAAAAAAAAAACAAAAAGAGGAACAAGATAGAAGGGCTGGACGCGAAAATGAAGGCAAAAGAGATAGATGGGCTGCGTAGTCAGAAGCAAAAATATATTTTATAAAAAAACTTTAACTGATGTTTGGGGTCACTTTTACACCTATTTTAAAATAACTAAAGCGATAAATTTTATGCGTGTTGTTAAATTAGATGGTAGAGCCAGACGTAGATTCTATAGACGTACTTTTATTTTTAATTTTAGAAGAAGAAAACGTTTTCGTAGAATGAAGAGACTTAAAGATAATTTTATTGAAAGACGTTATCTAAAAAATTTTTATTTAGTACTAACATATAGAAATTTTAGAAGATATATGGACTTGGCGACAAGAAAAATAGGATATTATTATGGTAATTATTTCTCTTTATTAGAAGGACGTATTTTTATGATGGCTTATAGATCTAATTTTATTACTAATTTATTTATAATACGTTATGTGGTTGATAAAGGTTTATTCTCCGTTAACGGTAAAATACGACGTCATTATAATTATAGTTTGGTTCCGGGAGACTTGTTTCAAGTTACTTTTGACTATAAGAAATTTTTTTACGACGATTTATTGTTACGTCTTGAAAAAAATAATATTTTTTACAAAGTTCCGGGTTACTTATTCACTAATTTTAATTTTATGTTTGTTTTTTTTTGAAGATTTCCTAACATAGCTGATCTGGTTTTTCCAATCGATTTGGATGTTCAGCTTGGTTCAGAATATTATTATCCATAATATGTATTTATTAATAGTTTTTATATCTTTAATTACTAGTTTGGTGACTTTAATGACAGGTAGATGAATTGGACGTACAGGAGCTAGTTTTTTAACAGTTGGAGGGTTATTGTTGAGTTTGTTTTTGAGTATACTTATTAATTTTGAGATTTCATTAAGTAATTCTATATGTATAGTTTATTTATTTAAATGGATTGACCTGGGTTTTTTTTTCCTTGACATTGGATTTTATTTTGATACCTTAACTGCAGTAATGTTATTTGTTATTTGTTTTATTTCTACTTTGGTTCATTTATATTCCGTTGAATACATGAGTCATGACCCAGGTTTTATCCGCTTTATGTCATACTTATCTTTGTTTACTTTTTTTATGATATTACTGGTTACAGCTGATAATTATTTACAGATGTTTATTGGTTGAGAAGGGGTTGGTCTTTCTTCTTATTTATTGATAAGTTTTTGGCAAACCAGATTTTTGGCTAACAAAGCTGCTATTAAAGCAATGTTAGTAAATAGAATAGGCGATCTAGCTTTGTTAATTGCTATGTCACTTATGTTTTATAATTTTGGCACATTAAAATATGCGGTTATTTTTGTTTTGGTTCCGTATTTTGTAGATGTAAATTTTTTTTTCGTTTTATTTAATTTTAAATTATTAAATTTAATAAGTTTTTTCCTTTTTCTTGGCGCTATGGGTAAATCTGCTCAGTTGGGATTACATATTTGGTTGCCAGATGCTATGGAAGGTCCAACGCCTGTTTCTGCTTTAATACATGCGGCAACCATGGTTACTGCTGGTGTTTTCTTGGTAATCAGAAGTTCTTTCATCTTTGAATATGCGGATTCGAGTCTGGTTTTTGTTGGTTTAATTGGTGCTTTAACTTGTTTTTTTTCATCGATAATAGGTGCTTTTCAATTTGACATTAAGAAAATTGTAGCATATTCCACGTGTAGTCAGTTGGGTTATATGTTTTTTAGTTGCGGTGTTTCTAATTACAGTGTTAGTTTGTTTCATTTATTTAATCATGCATTTTTTAAAGCTTTGTTGTTCCTAAGCATGGGTGCTATAATTCATGCTATGTCTGATGAACAAGATTTTAGGAGAATGGGCGGGTTAATCAATCTTTTGCCTTTTACTTATGTTATGGTCATTATTGGCTCATTGTCGTTGTTGGCTTTTCCTTTTTTGACTGGTTTTTATTCTAAAGATATGATTTTGGAATTTACATATGCAAGATTTACAATAAATAGTTTTTTTCTGTTTTTATTGGGTGTTTGTGCAGCTTTTTTTACAGCCTTTTATTCAACAAGACTAATTTATTGGGTTTTCTTATCTTCGCCAAATTTTTATAAATCAAATTTGTCTTCTATTCATGAGCCAGGTTTTTATATGACTTTCTCAATGTTTATATTATTTTTATTTAGTGTTTTTGCTGGCTACATTTTTAGTGAATGTTTTATAGGTGTCGGAAGTTCATTTTTTGGTAATGCTATCTTTGTTTTTTTTAATAATTTTAGTATTTTCGATGCTGAGTTTTCTTTGTTTTATGTCAAGCATATACCGTTATTTATAAGTTTGCTGGGTATTTTTTTGTTTTTTTTTTTCAATAGTATATTTTGAAAAAATTTATTTTCTTTTTTTTAAATATAAAAGTTTGGTTTTGTTGTATAAATTTTTTTCCAAGTCGTTTTTTTTTGATTTAGTTTTAGTTGACTTTTTTTTCTTCAAATTATTAAATTTTTCTTATTTACACATGTACAAATATATTGAAAAAGGTTTATTTGATACAATGTTGACAATATATATTTATGTCGTTTTCATATATTTGTATAGGGTTGTCATAGTTCTTAATAGTGGCTATATTTATCATTATTTTTTTCTTATTATTTTTGCTTTTATTATGTTATTTTTTCTTTTACAAGCTTTATATTTTGTAGATTATTATTATATATTTACTTTATCTATCTTTGGATTTTTTATTTTAAGAACATTTTTCAAAAATGCATTATAATTCGTTAACGATTAATTCAACCAAATTTTTTGTCGTTTATAAATTATAATATTATATTAAACCAATGTGTAGCCGTACATATATTATTTTATATTTTGATATTACAAATGTCTCAAGTTGATCGTGTACATTTTTTACCAACATTGGTCTGAGTAATATTTTTGTTTATTGTTTGGTATGGCCTTGTTTTGGTGTGAATAGTTCCAATGTACTATAAAAGTCTTAGGAGTCGCGCATTTTTTGAAAAAGATTCATGAAACCAAATATGAGAGTCAATTTATTTGATTAACATATTAGTCAGATATTTTGAAGTTTTTTTTAATGTTATTATAAAAGGTTTTAAATTATTTAACATTGTTAATTCTTTTAAAAATCTACCTTTGGTTCCAACTCAAAATGAAACAATTTCACAAAAAAAATCTTATACTGAAGATTCTGATGATGTAATTAACACTGAAGATTTAGACAATACTGGTGTTGTTTTTAAAGTTAGTGATGATATTGCTTATGCAAAAGGTTTGTTGAATGTTAAAATGTCTGAAATGGTTTATTTTCAAACAAGTTCTGGTGATTTATTTGGCATTGTTAATTACTTGGATAACGAGGGTGTTGCCGGTATTACTGTTTTAGGTGATTGTTCAAGTATTACTGCTAATACATTAGTTTTAAGAACCAATAAACAAGCTACAGTAAAAGCTGGTTATAATGTTTTAGGCCGTGTTGTAAATCCTATTGGTGATCCAATAGATGGTCAAGGTGAAGTAAAAGGTGATGTTATTGTTAATATAGAAAAAAATGCTCCTTCTATAATTGCTAGAAAACCGGTTAGGGAACCTTTGGAAACTGGTATAAAATTTATTGATAGTATGATACCTATTGGTTGTGGTCAACGTGAATTAATTATAGGTGATAAAAAAACTGGTAAAACAGCAATTGCTATTGATACTATTTTAAATCAAAAAGGTACAGATATAATTTGTATATATGTTTCAATAGGGCAAAAAAAATCTTCAGTTGCCAGAGTTGTAAAAACTTTAAGGGAAAATAAATGTATGGAATATACTGTTATCGTTGTTGCTGGCGCTTCTGATTCAGCAGCGTTACAATTTTTAGCTCCTTATTCTGGTTGTGCTATTGGTGAATATTTTAGAGATAGCGGTAGAAAAGTTCTTATTATTTATGATGATTTAAGTAAACATGCTGTTGCTTATAGACAAATGTCTTTGTTGTTGAGGAGACCTCCAGGTAGGGAAGGTTATCCTGGTGATATATTTTATGTGCATTCACGTTTACTTGAAAGAGCTGCTAAATTACGCGATACAAATGAAAATGATGTTATAATTGAAGGTGGTTCTTTAACAGCATTACCTATTATTGAAACAATTCAGGGTGATGTTTCTGCCTATATTCCGACTAACGTTATTTCAATTACTGACGGGCAAATATTTCTAGAAGCAAGTCTTTTTAATAGGGGTATTCGTCCTGCTATTAGTCCAGGTATTTCTGTCAGTCGTGTAGGTTCTTCAGCACAAAATAAGGTTATAAAAGGTTTAGCTGGCTCACTTAAACTAGAGTTGGCACAGTATAGGGAAATGGAAGAATTTGCTAGACTAGGACTATCTCTAGATGAATCTAGTTTATATTTACTTGAAAAAGGTAGACGTTTAGTACAATTGTTGAATCAACCTAATAATAGTCCAATTAATATGGTTGGTCAAATATTTCTTTTATTTGGCGGTCTTAATGGTTTTTTCAGTGATGTGGATGTTAGTCTAATTAGTATTTTGGAAAGGAAAGTAATATTTCTTTTAAAAGAATCTCATTTTTTCAGTGTTCTAAATGAGGTTGGAAGAATAGAGTTGTCTGACGAGTTAATTGTTTTTGTTCTAAATTTGTTAAAGGTTTATTTAAGCAATGAATCAAATTACTAATTTTATCAATAGATGATTTTTTTCAACTAATCACAAAGATATAGGAACATTATATATAGTATATGGTTTATTAGCAGGTGTAGTGGGTTCTTTATTTTCTGTATTTATACGTTTAGAATTGGCTTTTCCTGGTTCACCTTTTTTTTCAGGCGATTATCAATTTTATAATGTTGTTATTACTGCGCATGGTTTATTAATGATTTTTTTTATGGTTATGCCAATTCTAATTAGTGGTTTTGGTAATTGGTTAATACCAATTCTAATAGGTGCTCCCGATATGGCTTTTCCAAGATTAAATAATTTGAGTTTTTGATTAATGCCACCTTCTCTATTTTTATTAGTTAGTTCTACATTTATAGATGGTGGTGTTGGTACAGGTTGAACAGTTTATCCTCCTTTATCTGCTTTTGAAGGTGACGGTGTTGATTTGGCTATTTTCAGTTTACATTTAGCTGGTGCTGCTTCTCTTTTGGGTGCTATTAATTTTATAACAACAATATTTAATATGAGAGTTGCTGGTATGAGTATGCATAAACTTCCATTATTAGTTTGATCAATGTTAATTACTGCTTTTTTGTTAGTTTTTTCTTTACCAGTTTTAGCTGCAGCAATTACAATGTTATTGACTGACAGAAATTTTAATACAACATTTTATTCTCCAGCTGGCGGCGGTGATCCAGTTTTATATCAACATTTGTTTTGGTTTTTTGGCCATCCAGAAGTTTATATTTTGATTTTACCAGCTTTTGGTGTTGTTAGTCATTTGGTTTCTGACTATTCTAATAGAATAATTTTTGGTTATATTAGTATGGTTTATGCTATGTCTTCAATAGGTATTTTAGGTTTTATTGTTTGAGCACATCACATGTATACTGTTGGTATGGATATTGATACAAGAGCCTATTTTACTGCTGCTACTATGATTATTGCTGTCCCAACTGGTGTCAAAGTTTTTAGCTGGTTTGCTACAATTTTTGGTGGTGTTATTGAAATGGGTGTGCCTATGTATTTTACTTTGGGTTTTTTATTTTTGTTTACTGTTGGAGGTTTAACTGGAATTATATTATCTAACAGTGGTATAGATTTGGCTTTGCATGATACTTATTTCGTAGTTGCTCACTTTCATTATGTTTTATCAATGGGTGCAGTTTTTGGCATCTTTGCTGGTTTTTATCATTGATTAGGTTTATTTTACGGTGTTTATTATCCTAGACATTTAGCACGCTTTCATTTTTGATTAACCTTTGTTGGCGTCAATGTTACATTTTTTCCAATGCATTTTTTGGGTTTGGCTGGTATGCCTAGACGTATTCCAGATTATGCTGACGTTTATCTTTCTTGAAATTTTGTTGCATCTGTTGGTGCTTTAATGTCTATTTTTGGTTTAATTTTATTTATATATATGTTAATTTTAATATCTTTTGAGTATTATAAAATTTATAATTTATCTAATTATTTATTACATGTACATGGCAATAAATTGAGTGTCGTTAAGTTATCTTATTCTGTTTCAACTGTTTCTAAATCCGATTTTTTCATAGATTTCATAACATTTTCAAAATTTAATAAATTAGCTATGCCAAGGAAAGTTTTGGTTTTACTATATTTGATGAGATATAAAACAATTAAAGATGTCTATTTTTATAATTTTTTGTCAATGTTTGAAAATAGAAATAGCGTAAACTTCATATCAAGATTCTTTAAATAATGAGATCTAAATTGTGATTAAGACTTAAATTTTTGAATTCTAGATCGCGTAAATCGGTTAGTTACTTTAAAGGAATTATTTTTTTTATTTTTGTTTTATTTATTTCATATCTTTTTTTTTATTTTACTTTCTTCTTTTTTGTTGGTAAAGTAAGTGTTGACGTAACAATTGGTTTTAGTATGTTTTTACTATTTTTTCTATTATATAAAGCTGGTCGTAAATTCATTACTGGTTACATTTGAAGTTTGAGTAAAAATTTGCATTTAACTTATTTTACTTTGAATAAATTATTAGTAAGATTTAGAATTTTAGTCTACCGTTATAACAGGGTTTATTTGAGATTTTTTAGATATAATTTTTTTGTTTTAAAAATTGTTTCTAACTCAATGTCTCTGTTATATAATAAATTAAGTTTAGCTTTATTAAATAAGTATATAATAAATTTAATGTATAACAAACTAGCTTTGAAATTATATTATGTTACTTCTAAAACTAATAATTTACCAATGGAATATGTTTTTAAAGCTAACTTTATTTTTGAATTAAATAAATTTTTGGCTTTTGACACATTATTTTTCTTATTATAACAAATTATGGCAAAAAAATCTGAAAAAGAAAAATTTGTGAGAACAAAACCACATTGTAACATAGGTACAATTGGTCATGTTGATCATGGTAAAACAACGTTAACGGCTGCAATTACAAAAGTTTTGTCTGGCATTGGTAACACTAAATTCAAAGATTATAGTGATATAGATAACCATCCTGAGGAAAGAGCTAGGGGTATTACAATAAATACTGCACATGTTGAATATGAAACAGAAACAAGACATTATAGTCATATAGACTGTCCTGGACATCAAGATTATATAAAAAATATGATTACTGGTGCCAACCAAATGGAAGGTGTTATTCTGGTTGTCTCTGTTACTGATGGTGTTCAAGTACAAACTAGAGAGCATGTTATTTTAGCCAAAGAAATTGGTATTCCTTACTTGGTTGTGTTTATGAATAAAATTGATGCTGTTAAAGATAGTTCAATGGTTGATTTAATTGAACTAGAAATTAGAGAACTTATTGAAAGCTATGGTTTTTCTTCCGAAACTCCTGTTGTAAGAGGCTCAGCTAGAAGAGCTTTAGAAGGCGATAAACATTATCAAGCTACTATATTGGAGTTAATGAAGGCTTGTGACACTTTTATTAAAATGCCGGAACGTTCTGTAAATGCTTCGTTTGTTATGCCTGTAGAAGCTGTTTTAGTTGCTCCAGGTAGAGGTACTGTTGTGACGGGTAAGGTCGAAAAAGGTCAGATAAAAGTTGGTGATGAGCTTGAATTAATTGGTCCGAAACATGTTTATAAAACAGTTTGTATGGGCTTAGAAATGTTTAGAAAAATATTAACTGAAGCTTTTGTTGGTGATAATATTGGTGTCTTGTTAAGAAATGTGCCTAATAAAGAAGTTAGTCGTGGTTTTATGTTAGCAACGCCTGCTACAATGAAAAGTCATACAACTTTTAATGCAAGGGTATATATATTATCTCAAAAAGAGGGCGGTAGGAGTAAACCGTTTAAAGCTGGATATAAGCCACAGTTTTTCTTTAGGGTATCAAATATTACTGGTAGTATTTTTTTAGAAAACGAGTCTGATTTGGCTATGCCTGGCGAAAATTTAAATATAAAAGTTGTTTTGATGGAGAAATCAGTAATAAATGTTGGCCTTCGTTTTGTTATGCGCGAAGGTAAACTAACAATTGGTGCTGGTGTTATTACATCCATTATAGAATAATATTTCTATGTATAATTATTTTATAAATAGAATAAAAAAGCAACTTATTGTGGGTTTTTCAAATCGTGCAGGCAAAAATTTTTTTGGAAGAAAAACTATTTTTACTCAAGGCGGTGGTTTAAAGTTTAAAATTCGTTTAATTGATTTTAGGCGTAACTTTACCAGTAATAATGTTTTGCTATTAATTGAAAAAGACATAAACCGTACTGGCTTATTGGGTTTGATTTGTTCTAGCACTGGTTTATTTTCTTATGTGTTATTATCTGGTAAAGATCATGTTGAGAGTGAAACTTTAATTCGCGGCTTCTCATCTTTTAATAGGGTCGGTTCTTCTTCTTTTCTAAAAACTATTCCTACTGGTAATATTGTAAGTCAAATTGAATATATTCCATCAAGAAAATGTAAGTTGTCACGAGCTGCTGGTACTAGCAGTTTTTTAATAAGCCGTGACAATAATTACACTTTTTTGAAAATGAATTCAGGCTGACTGCTAAAATTATCTAATTTTTGTATTTGTGTTTCAGGCTCTGTTTCTAATGAAAATCATTATATTACCAGAATATCTAATGCTGGTAAAAAAAGACAGTTAGGTTTCAAGCCAACTGTTCGCGGTATTGCTAAAAATCCCTGTGATCATCCTCATGGTGGTGGTGAAGGTAGGGGCTCGCCGCCCAGGGCACACAGAACGCCCTGAGGTAAATTAACTAAGGTTCCAACCAAAACTACCAAAAGACATTATTTGAAAAAAAGATTATTTAAAATTTTTAAAAAAAAAATATAATGTCTAGATCATTATACAAGTTGCCATATGTGCATAGATCTTTGTGGGCAAAATCAATAAAATCTCGTAAATATATTGTTTATCCTGAGAAGTTAGGTGAAAAAACTTTGCCATACTCTGGTACATTGTCTAATTTTTATTTTTGAAAACGTGGGTCTCTTTTAACTAAAAGATTATCTAGAACCAATAGAACTATAGGTATTCATAATGGTTTTGGTTTCGTTGTATTGCATTTAAAGCGACGCTATTTTGGTTATAAGCTAGGTGAATATTCAACCTCTAGAAGAAGTCCTAGACATAAAGGTAAACAACGCCAGAAAAAAAAAGTATAAAATATGGGCCTAGTTATAAATCCTACTGGTTATAGAATTGGATATACAAAATATTGACAAGATTCTTGGTATTTGCACCGTATGAATTATCCTGTGTTTGTACATAAGTCTTTAGAAATGAAGTTACTTATGGAGTTTGCCTTAAGGAAACGTCGAAGGAAATCTTTTTGAGTTTATAGTCATGCTACATTTTATTCTTTCCATAATAAATTTATCGTAAATATTTTTCTTTATGATGGCGTTGTGGCCGATAATTATTTTCGTTTCTCTAGAAAACTTAAATGACGTTATTATAGAAAATTAAAATTTATAAATAGATTTACTAAAAAACAATTGTTGGATAGAATTTATTATTATCAAAGATGGTGATTATTATGTCAAATTTTTGGTTTTGAAATGGAACATTTGATGCTTGATGATCTTAAATGGCACATAAAACCAAAACATTGAAGGAAACTTACCAGCTTAAGACAAAGATATGGTTTCCAATGAGTTTCAAGGGAAGAGCTTTTATTAAGAAAGAATCTTATATTGATGAACAGATACCATAACTATGTTTATTTAGGCATGAAGCGTTTAAATATAGTTTTCAAACGCTACATACTTCGTAATTTAAAATTTAATTTAAGATTAAAGGGAAGAAAAGTTTTGCGTCGATATAATGAAAAAAACTTTGAAAGAGCAAACCATGTTTTACAGTCATACAGAAAATTGTTTATGTTTTTCTCTTTCTTTGATAAATTTGCTAGAATAATTCCAACATATCCGTCTGGCATTTTTAATAAACTTTCACTTAAGATTTTATTTAAATTTTTTCGTATATATTTTGTTTTTAGACCATATTGAATTAAAGTTAGTAAATTTTATCATTTATTGTTTACTTATATAGGTATCGACTCCAAAATCAACATTTATTTTTTAGATAATCAACATTTATCTGCGCAGTTTTTGGCACATTATGTCATGACTAGTTTGAGGTATAGATTTAGTTTTAATGATACAATGATACCAATAAAAAAAACATTATGGAAAATTATGAAATGTAAGACTTGAGAAAAGCCAAATACTATGAAACATTATACGTGGAATGTTCTTATTGACCGTTTTAGTAGATTATTTAACGATAGATATATATTTTATAGAGATCTATATTTTTTTTCATTACTAAATATTGTTAAGCGAAAAGTTGTTAAATATCTTAGATCAAAAAAAAATAGGTATATTTATAAAATAATAAGGAGGGCTCGACATAGAATAAGATTTAAGATGTTTAACCATTCTATTTTTAAAAGAAATTTGGTTAGATTAAAAACAAAAATTTCTACTTGCAAATATCTGTTAAAAAAAAAAAGACTTGTTTTTTCAAGGCGACCTTCTTTCTCAAAATATAGTTTGTTTTACACTAAAAAACGTTTATTTAAAATCTTGAAAGATAATATAATGAGAAGATTGTCTGTGGTTCATAAATTTGATGGTATGTTTATAAAAATATTTTCTGGACATTCATTGGAATATGTTTTTATGAATATAAGAAAGGCAACAAAAATCAAAAAATACAGTTATTTGTCTAAACAAAGTTGGAAGTCAAATAGCAATTATCAAGCTAAGTTTAAAAACATTAGAAGAAAGTTAAGAAAAACCGCTAAGTTTTTGAGGAGACTCCAATTTCTTGTTTCAAGGAAAAATTTTCTTATCAAATATTTATCGTTGTGTCTTTTTTTCATAGCAAGGCATCTTGTTTTACATGCATCTTTAAATACGATTAGATTAAAACTTTCTATTTTAAGTAAGTTTTTTCTTTCGCGCACTAAAGCACGCTATATCAGAAAATTCTATCGTTGAAGAAAAAAAATCTTTGTTTGAAACTTTAAAAGAGATTTTTATCGTAAATATCATATTAAGCCAAAAAAACATTATAGGTTTTCTGCCAGATTTAGACCGGCTACGATGAGAATGAATTATTTAAGGAGAAGGCTAAGATATAGATTAAAAAGGCGCAAACCATTTTTGTTTTTGAAAAAACGCCGAATAAAAACTCGTTATTTGTTATCTATCAGCAAATCTAAATTATTAGCTGCGTCTGCACGTTATAGTAGTTTTTTCATGTTCGCATATGTTAGCGCCTTTTTTGTTAAGTCCTTGTTTTTGTTTTCTCAACATAAAAGAGTTCCGTTGTTTTTTATTAGAAATAAATTTTTTAAGTTTAGTACAAATAAAAAGTTTGCTTATTTTAGTTTTATGTTTAAACCATTAATAACAAAAGAAACAAAAAAAGAATTTAAAAATATACGCGGACGTCGTGCACGTGAGGCATTTAAAGAAGAATTTATGTCAAGCAAAATATTGGCATATGGAAGAGGCTATTTTAAAACTTTCGCCGATATTTCTATTGTAAATTATTCTAAAAAATTTTTGCCATTTATTTTTGATCTTGATTTTTATGGTCAATATTTGCAAAAACTTAAAAGATTACCTGCTATGCAACATCAAATAAAACGTAGACAAATAAAGAAAAAAGATTTGTTATTTACTCCATTAATAAATAAATTTAGACGTTTGAAATTCTTGGAAGGAAAAAAAAAAAGTTTATTATATGGATACAAGTTTCATTTTTCTGGACGTTTTACACGTAAACAAAAAGCATCTTCTTTATGATTTAGTAAAGGTGCGAATCCAGTTTCTTCAATGGCTCATGATGTTGAATATGGTTTTCATACTGTTACATTAAAATATAGTGCTTGTACTTTAAAAGTGTGACTGTATAAAAACAGAGCTGGTAGTCCTAAACACGGTTATAGATTAGTTTAATGAAGGAATTTCCAAAAACTTTTAAATATGGTCGAGTTTTTCGCATTAAACTGAAGAAAAATGAGTCTTCTAGAAGTTTTATAAATGTGAGTTTTCTGGAATATGGCTTAAAAGCATTGGAAAATGGTAAAATATCGATGAAGCATTTAAATTCTATTAACAGACTTTTAAAAAAATTGTTTAAAAAAAATATTTATATAAAATATAATGTTTCTTTGTTGACTCCTGTGACTAAAAAACCTTTAGAAACCAGAATGGGTAAAGGAAAAGCTGAAAGAAGTTACTGAGAATGTCAAATGAGGAAAGGTGTGGTTGTTGTCGAGTTTGGTAATTTAGGCAATGATAAACTGGTTTATGCTTTGGGTTTGGTTTCGCAACGATTACCTGTTTTAACTAAAATCGTTAAGGCAGTTTATTAGATTTTTTACAGGTTACTTACACCGGGC